>Ga0116227_10004761_pt1 | contig 29275 bp, 25 predicted proteins | sample S1TSphgellanicum_FD_89693 | JGI IMG/M metagenome (GOLD analysis project Ga0116227, IMG submission 89693) | Host-associated microbial communities from peat moss isolated from Minnesota, USA - S1T2_Fb - Sphagnum magellanicum MG | ecosystem: Host-associated > Plants > Peat moss > Unclassified... | reverse complement strand
TCTGGAGTCAGTTACATCTGGGGAAGTTACATTTGGGGAAGCTCCAAGAATTTTCCAGGCACTACCCACACAGACAGACATTCTCTGGAGTCAGTTACATCTGGGGAAGTTACATTTGGGGAAGCTCCAAGAATTTTCCAGGCACTACCCACACAGACAGACATTCTCTGGAGTCAGTTACATCTAGGGAAGCTCCAAGAATTTTCCAGGCACTGCCCAGACGGACAGACACCACTGTTGCTTTAATATATAAGATGACAATAATGGATGATGTGATTTAGTAGTGCAATGTAACAAGTCGATGTAACAACGTTCAATTGTAATGTTAATAAACTTATCATAACAATAAGCATTTAACATAATGTGATAGATCAATGTAACAACATTTAGTTGTAACATTAACAAGCTAATTATAACAATAGAGCAAACAAATTGTTATAAATAAAATAAATAGATACAATGCACATTTGTGGTTTTTTTTTTTTCTTTCCATCTATAACAAAATACAAGCTTGAAAAATTACAACATTTGTTTGTGGAGGTAGAAATTAAAAATGCATGGAGAAGGAAAAAATAGGTTTTTCAACATTCAAAGGTTATTATGATGAGGGGTGAGATGGTGTTTAGCATTGAGATAATTGGACATTTACATAGTTTTGCATAATATTGGTGTTATAACCTATAATCTAAGGTTTTCAAATATTGCATGTTATGACAACACCAATGTTAACACCTTTTACATGTCATATGGCACATGTTATGTAAAAACTTTGGTGTGGATTCATTGTCTTTAAAAAATACCAAACACCATGGTCACACTTAATGCATTACCAACAATGTGGCCTTACCATAACTTGTGTTAACTTATTTGCATGTGATTATACCATGAGGAGGACATTGAAAATGATAGTATGTCTCATATGGTTTTCTTGGGTATTTTGCCAAGTTCACTTTATGTGCTTCCCAAGTTCAATTCACCACATCATTAAGTTTACATTCCATTTGGCTATTTAATAAAGTTGACACTACCATTTTGTCAAATTGCAAAATCCACATTGTTAAGTCTACATTACCAAGTGGCTAATTCCACATCACCAACTTCACATCTTTGAACTTGTCAAATTGTCAAACCTTTAGATGTTTTATAGGTCCAAGGTCCTTTGACAATTGAGATAGAGTTGTTAGTCTTTGGCAAGCCTTTCAACCCATCATTTTTAATGGCATCAACCTTATTTTTTAAATTACCACCACCTACAACATGTTTAGGAAGTTGGGCCATCATAACCCCCATCCATTGCCCTTAAAATTTTGCACAACCAATGACCTAACTTCTTGAAGGTTTTGACCCAAATTGACATTGACCCCTTTTCCTTTCAATATGATTTTGAAACAACCTATGATTTTTTGCCATCACTTCTATCTCCATGAATATTCCCACATTTGAAAAATCCATCAAAATATAAGCTTGCCTTCAAACCTCCATCTTAGATTGATGCAACATCACACATTTTTTTAACATTTTTTCTTATGTGTTAATGTTCATTTAATTTGAATTTTTTCATGTTTAAATCCAAATGTGAATGTGTGGTTAACCACCATCATAGTGTTCTTCATATTTCATTTATACTTGCAATTTTCCCAATATTCCTTCACCCTTCCATCATGACCTTCTTCATTATGTTTTTATTCAACCCACTAACCCCTCATGTATTCACTTTTTGATATGCAACTTTTTTTCTATTCAACCCATCAACCCCATGTGTGTATCCACTTTTTAATACATGCACTTAAATCAATGAACAAATTTGAACACATGACCTTCACCCATTCATCATAGGCCTTCATCATTGTGTTTATATTCAACCCATGATCATCTTCATGTGTATTCACTTTTTGATATGCACGTAAGTTAACAAGGCATAAAAAATGTGTGGGACCTAGCTTTGGGTCAAAGAAATTTTTATGATATTGTAATAGATGGAGAAACAAATAGAATAATGAAGCTTGGTAATTTAAATGCAAGATATATAGGCTTACGGTCAATCTAATAAACTTTGGTTGATCCAAAAAAAGATTATTATGGTCTAAAAATATATAACATTTCATGATTTTAGGTTTAAAATGAATAACATTTATTGTTTACAAGTGCGGGCCCAAGTTTTACGACGTTTTCCACTGATTTTTCCTTCCAAAACCTATTTTTTGGGAATTTATTTGAATTTCAGTGGTAGAAATCACTTTAAAATCAATATCTACCACATTGTGAATCTAAATATTACCAAATAAATTCCATTTAATCCTACTCATCAGGATCTTTCCAACAACAACAAAGGCACATTCCAATTCCTCTGAAAATTTCAGCTTCGATTTAATTTAATTTTCAATGAAAAAATCATTCAATATTTAAGAACTTTTGCACCGCAAGTCCAAACGCCATGAAGCCAAGCCAATGCACCCCTCCTCCTTGAGAGCTTTCCAAAGAGACCAAGAATGTGATTTGAAGCATTTCCGTTCAGTGGATTTTATAAGTGCAAACAAAACAAATAAACTACCTTGCTTCATAGATAGATTTTATGTAAAACAATTGCACATTTTGTATAATACATGCAAATATTTTTTCCCAATACCTACACCAAACATGTTAAGAAATATGCAATGGTTTTTTTGGATCTTCATTTTTTAATGTAAAACATCATCAACAATGGTGCAATATTCGTGAATAAATTGTCTCTTGTGCATAGCAATCTTTTCATATGAAATATATTTATCTATTTGTTGTGATGTATTGTGTGTGGGTAATTTTTTTTCTTAATTGTTTGATTGTCAAAAAAAATCATACATATCATGATTAAGGTCAAATTTGTTCAATATTAATAAATATCACATTATTGTTATATTTTTGCATATGAATGATTGTTTTATCTAATATACTTGTTTTTCTTGTTCATTTATTTGATGCATTTTTGTGTATATCATATTTAGTTAATTGCAAAATTTTGAAAAGTCTTCAATTAACAAATGACCATTTGAACATTGGAAATTTGAAAAAAAAAAAAACTTTGATTTGGGGCCACCATATGATGTGACAATACATATTAATAATGTTTTGCTTCACTAAATGATCTAACAAATGGATGTTTCCAATGTTTTGCTTCAATAGAAATTTTGATTATAACCACCAAGTTAGAAAAGTTTAGAATTAATAGTCTAATCCACAATTAATTAAATACATATTGTATTCGTTAACTTGTGTTTACAAATTATTCCATCATTTTCATAAATGTTATTGGGGTGCAAACAAGCTAATAAGAGCCACACTTGTCATTTTGGATAAAGAGTTTTTAGGAATATTTTCAAAATGTTTTGAAATATTTTAATATTTTTTATTGTGACCTAAAAAGATGTTACATTATATTATTATGTATGTATATGTTTAAAATATCCCCAAAATATGTAACATTAAAAAAAATTCCCCATAATTTTATTTTTTATAATGTTAAAAACAAACATTACAATATTTAATGAATTCATTTGAACATTTTATCCTCAATGTTAAATTGATTCCAATACCGCATGTTTCCATACTATATTAACAACATATTTGTGTAAAACAATTGACCATTTTTCACATTGAAATTAATATTTGACCCAAGAATGTGAAATGTAAAACATTTGTTACAATTAAAGGCTTTAGTTGCAATTTAATTATTCATAATGATAGTTAGACAACCACCCATATTCAAAAGTCTAGTCCATCCAACAATGTTAGTACCATAAGTAGATGGAATGTTAAATGATATAAGTAAACAATATTCACATGTTGGTATAAAATCTTTAAAAAAAGGGAAAAAAACAATAGTAGGAATACTTGGCCTTGTACACCTTAGTGTACCAACTATAATTCAAAAGTGCACAAATTTACAAATATGACGAAAGATGTGAACAAGGTATTTGGCTATATAAGTAGTTGATTGTTGATTGATAGGACCATGTAATTAATAATAGTGATCATTGCCAAGATTTCAAGTTTATGCAAAGAGGCAAACTTCATCATTTTCATAATGATTTTCATCTATGTCAAGATGAATAACAATGGCAAGTTCAAGTTCCAAATAAATTTAAGGTATGAGTATGGGTAGTTGAAAAATAATGTGCATGCTAAAGGCATCCATATCAATTTAACTAAACATGAATATCTAGCTTCCTTGAGTTCTTCTTCAAGATGTGGTCAACATTGAAACAAATTCAAATTCAAAAAAGGTTTTTAAAGTTATTCATTATTCACATGTGTGGCTTGACATCCTTGCAATGTGGTGACATCATTCATCATAACTTAATCAGCGAGATGTCAAAAAAAATACAAAAAAATAAAATGCAAAAGTTTAAATAAGAATTAAAAGGATGAAAATGAATTTATATTTCAAAAAAATTAAAGTAACAATGAGGTGTGATGCACACAATGGTCTGAGAACCAAGGTCAATTGGAATGCCTTAGATCAACGAAGTAGAAAAAAACCAATGGTGAACCTTGGTTACATTACAAACTTTTTAGGTTTCATAGGTTTATACAAATTTCATGCAGAATCTAATTTTTCATATGTTCATACAAAAATCACATGAATGTCGTGTTATGGTTAATATGAACGATATTTGTACATATTCAATATTTTAAAATTTCAAACAAATGAGACATTACTTTTGAATGACATACGTGAATGTTTATGTTTAATACAAAAAAATCACATAACTTTATCCAAAATTACATCACGATAATTGTACGGATTTAGTTAAAATGTAAATTGTATATATTTGACATCAAAACATCACAAGTAGAAAAGACACATCATTTGTATAAAAGTTATATATATAATTTATTTTTTTCATGTCATTTTTACACTTTTGAAACCCAAGAATTTTGCACAAACATATTGTTTTACAAATTTTGCACAAATTTTATTTAAATTTCATGATATTGAAAGTTTGTGAATATATGGTGGTGTAAAATAACTTAAATACTTATTATTATTTACAATGGATGTTAGTAAAAAATACACTAGGTTGTCAAGGGTTTTTCATTACAATAGCAAGAAGGAAAAGATGTCCATTTTCTTACCTATATTGAATTATCATCCGATAGAGATGAATATTAAAGAAGGATAATATTGTATCTTTCCTTACCATTGGAAAGAAGACATTGAAGATTTTTAAAAAATCGGCAAAAGAGGAGAATTGGAAGGAGAATGAAAATGATGAATACCTTTGAATTCCCATTGGATCAAAGGGAAAAATTGTGTTAGATCTTCCCTTGCCATAAAAGGAGAGAAGGGATGGTGTTAAATCCTTTGTGCCATTGGACAAAACATGATTATTTTAAGTTTTAAACAATCAAAGGGTGTTCATTCCCCGTGGACAAATACGTGTGGTCATGATGAATTCTAATTTTATCATCTAGATTAAATTTTGAGAGGAGAAATGGTGGACTACCAAAAAAAATCACATTTTCAATTAGAGCAAATGTATGAAAAGGATAGATGTTTTGATTTTTGGAGGGTTTTTTCCTTGTACAATACATTTTTTAAAAAGCTTAAAAATAACACATTTCAAAATGGGATGAAAGAACTATGGATTATGGAGTGAGAAGGGGTCTACTATGAATATAATTTTAGAATTGCATATTCAAAGTTGTGTAACAAAGTGAATTTCTATTATCCAAGCCTAAGATTTTAGGTGTTTGTGAGATTTGTAATTAGCTTTCTGAAGAGCCTAAGCCCAATGGATTTAAATAATAGATGTGTTTGTGACAATGTTTTACGTACTTAAAGGTCTATTATCAAGGTTGATTCTATTTAACAATTTCAAAGTTTTGTTAAGTAGGTGACATATTAGCATAAAATCATGATATTTTGAGAACTAAAATGATTCATGTTTACCTATTGAATGCAAATAGAACCAAAAAAATTGGAAAAACTAAATGAAATTGACATCTATTTGGGTGAAAGGTGTTGACTTTATGTTTCCATCTTCTAACATGCCTACTTGGTTATTCTTTGAATTCCTTGCACATTAAACCTTTCAATTTAATAACCTAGATGTTACTATCAAATTAAGATGTTAAAGCTAACTATAATTTAGTATATTTAGATATCCATTCATGCTTAGTGAATTCTTTCATTAATATAAAAGCATTTTAAAATAACAAATGCACGACAACATGTAAATGTTAATTTCTTGTTTCTAGTTACAAATGTAAATCAACATTTAATATTTAGATTTATGAATCACATCATCACTAATAACATATACACAAATATATTCACCTTTTTAAAATTGAAAGTTGAAGGTTGTAAAAAATATTTCACATTTTGTTGCAACTACTTGGAGGCCGTGCTACTATGCTTGGTGGTGTTATTATTTGCATATTTTCTTTAACCTCATGAATTATAGGTGAAGAGCTTGTTGGAGAGCAAAACAAAAGAAAGATTTGATAACATCGGTTGGAAACTTTTCAATTATAAGTAAGTTTTTTTTGTTCATACTTTGCATTTTCATACTTAAAGTTTATGTCAAAATTAGGAAGGAGCAAGGGTCATGGCTATTTTTTTAAGTAATAGTTTCCTTGCTAGTTCCATTTCATTTCAATTTGAGTTTTGGGGAATTGATATAGCATGGAATTATTATTGTTGTTTTGAACCGTCCCCTTTTGTTTGTGGTAGTTGTTATTTGGATGGTACAGTCAAATTATTGACAAGCATAATCATTTCTTATCATGGTGAAATTGGGTTGATGACCAACACGACCATTTTTTGTCATTGGATCTTGAAATTATTGGCATGATAGCTTAATAATTTATAGAAGTTTGTTTATTTGCAAGTTGAATTCACAAGTTGTTTTTAATGTGTCCCATCAAATTTGGTTAGTTTAATTGGGTGGTTATTTATGTTAACATTTTGAAATTTTCAACTTCTTGTTGAAACCTTAAAACCTTAATTTGATTGATTAGAAAGGAAGGATTAAGTAATAATTCAAAGTCAAATTTTTTTGATAAATTTTGAATTGCAACAATTTTATATAAACAATTTCAAGTTAACATCACATTTGTTATGGATAATTAAATGCCCCTCAAATTAGGTTATAAAAGAAAATTGATAAACATTGCAATTCCAATCTCAATCAAAATAATTGTCAAGTTCAAGTATTTTAAAGATTTGATTGGTTCATTTTCAACTAACATGGTTTCCCAATCCATTATAAATCAGTTAAATCCATTATCCCCATTGGTTGCTAATCCACCGGTGATTAATCTTTCCATCTTGTAACAAATTTGCCACCACTTCTTAATCCAGCCATAGATTCAATGATGTTATTAATTGGGTTGCCTATTGTTATCATCCCTTAGGATTTTGTCATTGACTATAATGTGAAATTTGCTTAAAATTTTGAGAATTTAAAATGAAAACCTAGTTTCCCATGTTGAATGGTTCATGGAATTACTCATTATGAACCTTGTCACAAACCCCAACTATTATTTAATATAGTTTCCTACAATTTTTGATGGTTTTGCATATGTTTAATATAGGTCCCATGATATCAAAACTTTTGTTTCATGGCAAGAATTGTAAGTGATTTTCCTAAAACAATTCCACCTTAAAGTTGGTCGACAAAATCCTTTGATGACCTTGAAAAACATCAAAAGATATAACCTTGTATGTTCAATGCACTACTAGGTTTGTGAATTAAATGTTTATCAATGACACCATTAGACATTATTTTATTTAAAGGTTTAACAAATTGCAAATTTATATATTACGATTTTTTTCAACCAGAAATAACTACCCATTCTTGGGTTATTTTGTTAATTACAACAAAAAAAGATGCAATTTCTACAATTGCAATTACATAAAGGTCAAAAAATTATATTGCAATAATACGACATTTACTTGCCACACATAACCAACATCACAACTCTACTTCCACAATTTGCTTTCAATAATAAAAAATGATAGTATCAACAACAATAACAATGACGGACCATGAATGGAAAAATTGTCTATAATGCCCCTTTGTTCACCTCATCTAGCCTCTCATCATGTGCAACAAAGGAGGAAAAAGAAACAAAATAAGACACAGACCAAAACAAAACCTCATGTGTTAAACAATGATGAACAAAAAACAATGATAGACCACCCATACATCCACTCCTACTTCCTTTTGCATGGGTTCACAACATAAACCTCAAACTTCATGTAACCTTCCTCCACACAATCATCATATTTGCAAACCCTACACCTAAACCTTTTCCAAAGAAACATCCCCACCACAATTAACATAAATCAAGCTACCAAAATTTGATTCCCCTTCTACCAATATAAAGGGACCTCACCACATTTGTCAAAAATCCTAAACCTTTATGTGTGAAAACTATTGCCTCTTTAAAAAAATCTTAATCAATGAATGTGAATACATTTATTATAATGCATTTTGGATCAAATCTGATAATCCTTGTCCCTTGTGAGGGGTAAAGCCAAATAGACAAATTTGAAGACATGATGTAATGCAAGATAACTTTGTTGCAAATATTGTTCAAAAGCCAATTTCCACATGGTGTATCAACAATTACACATTGTTTCAACTTCTATATTTCAAGCGTATTAACTATTGATCTCTAGAGATGAAATTCTCACTTTAACAAACAAAATCATTATCGATCCCACACACATTTTTTATCTCTTTTTACATAACAATTTTTGTACCTTCAAAAACAACACAAAGACAAAGACTCATTAAAATCAAAGCCCAAAGATATCAAAATCCTTTCTCAACAAATATAAAATTTGAAATGTTTACACATCCAAGCAAACATGACTATGTTAACTAAATTAAAAGAAAGAAAGAAAATTCAAAGATCCACTATTTTCAATCCTCATCACCTACCTCAATTATGAATTTAAATCACATTTTCAAAAGATGCAAAGAAAGGAATAACAATGGGGATGGCCTACCCCTTACATCCCCCATTTTCATTGTTTACCTCTATACTATGGCAACTTTGACACAAATTATATTGTTTTATACAAAATGTCCAAATTTTCAAAGAATTTTGTTCCTTTCAAGGAATAGAAATTTGAAAAAGAAAATAAAATTAATTATTTGACATTGAAAAGTTGAACTACCATAGTAGGTACAACAACATCCAACCTTTGATTATTTTATATATATACATAATTTAAAAAAAGAAAAGCCCAGTAAATAGAAATCAAGGATGGGGACCCATCCAACAAATTCCACTTATCTACTTTGGCTACTAGAGCCATAGTGAACTAGCACTCACTAGTGTGCGCCATGAAGGATGAATCGTAAATGGTTAGGAAATAATTTTCTATTGGCTTTCAATTCCTTTGCTAACCATGGGTGTTAATTTAGGTGCTTTGTTTTTTAAAACCTACTTGTGGGTTGTTAGTAGGTAGGTAGTAAAAACAACCTTTACACAATGTATAACCATCTATTTACCTAGTACTTGTTTATTTTCCTACTTACCTATGTATGAGACTTATTTTTTACAGAATTGGTTACCAAGGTGAAACCAAATATTAACCTATAATAACTAGGGCATCAATTATATTAATTTTAGTTTTGCCAAAATTTTCAAAAGAAAATGTTTACTTATGTCGAAAAACTTGAAAATTCAATTTATGGTACCTGGATTTGAACCCATGCCCTGTACAATAATCTAACATTAACGATATCAATTTAACCAAAAGTACAAAAAATACATTGTGAAATCATTTGTGATTTTATTCTATTTACTCATTATATGTTAAAAATTTCAAAATCAAAAATTGAAGTGTTAAATCAAAAACTTCAAATTATATTAACTAGTGTGGCTTGTGGCCTTGGCCCAAGTGTGAACCCATTACAAAATAGGGAAACTCAACATGTGAACATTGTTTTGTAATGTACATATCAATTTTTCGAATAACCAAATATGAAAGGAAATCATGCTTTAATTGAACGATAAGCTTTCAAGTGTTATCACATTCTCAACTGATTTTTCCTTCCAAAACTTGGTTTTTTGAAATTTATTTGAATTTTCAGCGGTAGAAATTAGTTAAAAATCAATATCTCCCACATTCTGAATCCAAATCTTACCAAATAAATTCCATTAAATCTTGCTCATCAAGATCTTTCCAATAACACCAAAGGCACATTCCATTTCTTCTGAATTTTTTAACTACAATTTAATTTAGTTTTTAGTGAAAAAATCATTTAATATTCAAAAAAATTTGCATTGCTACATCGCAAGTCCAAATGTCATGGAACCAAGCCCATGCACCCTTCTTTGTTGAAAGTTTTCCAAAGACACCAACATGATTTGAAACGTCCTGGTTTGTCCCTTTCCAACAACATTTCAAGGTGGCTTGCGATTTTCTACCACCCATAGCACAAGCGTGTCTTCTTCCCTTTGAACAATTCATTGGGCAACAAATGGTTCGATTTCAAGATTCCATCTTGGAGTGTTTGCACCATCATACCCTTTCCAACATGCTCTTTGATAGGATATGTGAAACCCATCATGCTTGAATCTTATCATGTTCTAACTTTGCGGTAAGTGTTCGGCTTATAGTTTGATCAACTTTCCTAGCCTGATTAGCCTTTCAAATATCTTCCCCATCCTTTTCCATGATGCTTCGAACACGACTTGGATTACCACATCTTTTAATTGCAAGTATTCTTTGATGTGTGTGCACACATCCCATCAATGTTACAAGTGTCCACCTTTTATGTCACGCTAGCGGCAATGAATGCATGGGCACCCATGATGCAATTCAAAACACTTTTCTTGCCATTGCACAAGATGTTAACTTCCATGTGGGATGAAAACAATTACATGTGCTTCTTTCAACCACATTCCATTCCTTTCATTAATGAGTTGACATTGTGTTCACGAAAGATGAAATTTGCACACTAATCAATGTTGTCATTATCGATCCAACACAAGCATATTTACTTCATCAATCCCATGCAACTTGAAGATTTGTTGCCTCCAAAGTAATTCAAGCCAAAGAAAAGAGCTATCATGACTGACACCCCATTGATCATTTCCTCCCTTTAGCAATTGAGGTGTTTGGATGTCTAAACAAACAAGCTGATGTGTTTTCACACGATTGTGCCAATGCCATGTGAAATATGAAAGAGCTAGAAGGCCTCCTTTTTTTTCTTTTTTTGTCTTAGTTACTTTTTTTTGTAAAAAAAATCTCAGTTTCATTACAAAGGATGCAAACATCCTCCATTTTAAGTTGAGCAATAACAATAGGTCTAGCTACTTCCCGACTTCCACCCCTTCAAAACACACCCCCCATCACCATGATTGACCTCCTATAATCAATTGGTTGTTGAGACATAGAGATTTTGACATCTAATTTGTGTTAGCTTCACAACCTGTAAATTTAATCCTTTTTATTTTTCTTTTTCCATTGTACATTTTCTAGATCTGCAGTGTGTTTATTACTAAAGTCTTGCAAGGTTAACACACCTTCCTTCAGAGATAGATTAGTGCTGAAGTTGCCAAGGTACTACAGTATTAGCCCATAAGTCTGGCACCCAAAAAATTTAGGACTTGTACACACCTTTGGTTCTCAATTAGGACTTTTGTACCACTTCTTTCTTTCTTTCTTTCTTTGTTGTCAATGTTTTTGCTGGGAATAAAAGTTTTGGCAAATTTTGTAGCATCTGACTTTATCTGCAATAAGTAGGAAATATCTGAACTGAACCTATGGCAGAATGGAAACCCCACTTTTGTACAAATTTCCACCAATGGGAGAGAGAGTAGTAGTTGGGGTTGTGTAAGTTTCGAAGTCACGCCCTTATTGCATTTCCTACGGCGGGTTGTTGTTCGGCTTTTTTTTTCCCTTACCTGAAAGAAAGAAATAGGATTGATTTCCACATATACCAAAGGATTCTTTTCTTTGGAAAAAAAATTTGCCCTTTATTTTTTCGCCAGTTTTTTTTTTTTTGAAAACAGGTTTCCAGCAGTTCGCCAAAATATAAAAAAGGATTGTTTATTTTTTTTAAAAACTGTCATAGTTGGTCTATAGCCAAATTTGGATAAAATCTTCTTGTTGAGGATCACCAGCAGTTTGGCTACATCAAAAATTTGAAATTTGTAAAAGGAAAAGAAAAAGAAAAACTCTCTTCCCTACATAAACCCAAAAACAAAAACAAAAGCCAAAGAGGAGGAAAAAAAAACCAGAGATATGCAGTGATTTCTTTCCCATTTTTTTGATATCGATATTTTGGCGAAATTAAACCAAAATAGCCAAAATAGTCTAATTTACAGTGAGAAAAAAATTCCTAAAAAAATTCCCAATTTCTTTGTCAAAAAATAGCAAAATTTCGCCAGGAAACAAAAATACTGGAGATATAAGGCGACAGACAGACTCACACAGGAGAGAGAGAGAGAAAGAAAAAGTTCGAGATTGGGGAGTGCCAAGAAGTGAAATTAAGAATTAAAAGTGCTAAAATGGAGTACTTTTTGAGATTTTCTGTAGCCAGAATTCGACCAATTTTTTTAAAATAAAAAATTGCCAGATTTCTATACAAGGAGGAAGCCAATAATATAGAAAGATGTTTTGTAATTTTGTAATTTTCGTATTTAGCTTGTAACCAAATGTGGCTAAATCTTTCTATGGACGATCCTCACTTTTGGCTACATCACAAAATTGACAATAAAAAACAATGGGAGGGACGGAGGAACTGAGGGAGAGAGGGAGCGAGAGAAAGCGAGTGTTGTTGAAATGTAATGGTGTTCTGCAGCAGCAGCAGCAGCAGTTTTTGCGGGGTTGTTTTCTTTCTTCTTCTTGTTTTGCTGAAGTAGGCAGACGAGGAAGTGTCTGTTTGATTTTTGTATAAGTCGTGTAGGAAGGGATAGAACTTGGGGTTTTTTTTTGGGGGGGGGGGGTTGCTTTTGGTTCGGTATTGGTTCTCGCGTTTACTGCATTTTTTGATGTTCTCCTTCTCGACATAGAAGCTGTGTGTGGCTCTTTTCAGTTTGGGAATAACAACACAGAGACACAGACACACAGACACACAGAGAACCAGAGGCGGACAGAAACAGACACAGATAAACACAGAGACAGAGAGATAGAAACGAGAGTTTCAACGTCGGATTTCAATTCACGGCACCAAGCCGAAGGTTCAGTGTTTCTCTTTTTCCGATGTCGTTTGCGATACCGGCGCACCAGCACCATGGGATTTGGTTTTACCGTGCTTCGATACGGTTCTCCTCCACCTCCTCCTCGCCTCTGGAGAAGGGGATGACGATGCCGTCTATTATGGCGTCGTTTGCTTCATTGCATTCATGGGAGCTAGGAAGTGCCATCAATGGGAGTGCTAAGCTGTCGTCCGGGCACAAGAACGCAGGTATTTGCAATTTTGTTCGTGGACCATCTTCATGTTTATGTGTATGCCTGTTGGATTTTGTGTAGCATTCTCAGTAGCTACACAAAATGCTTTTCTCGATTCTGGACAGCTCGAAACATTCTCTTGATTGAACTTGCGTGAAGTGCGAGAAAGAAGCACAGTAATGTCACGCGCATTGTCAAAAAACAGTGCAGCAAGCTCGTAATCTTTCAATGCTAAGAGTAGAATTTCAATCGCCTTTCGAGTGTAATTCAGATCAAAACATTTGTGAAAAGACGATGTTCCTCGGTAGTGCATAAGGTCGTGAAGCCATGGAGAATGGTGACAACATTGCCCCTCTCAGTGAAGTAACCATTAAAGAGCTGGCCTTCCTGTAAGTCTAAACTGCAGAGTGACAAGGCTACTTACATACCTTTAGAGATTATCCCGACTTTCTCTCCCTGCTACAGCAGCTTTTGCGAGATACAAAATTTACTACAAGATTTGTGACCACCTCTCCAATTTTATCTCTCCTTCTAAGTGAAGCTCAAACAGTAATTTGGTGAACTGCTGAGTTCCTGGAAGAATTCTTTTGGATTCTTTACGTTTTCTGTTTTCTATTTAATATCTGTTCAGAAAGCAATTCCAGCAGTTTCCTTCTGCATGTCAGATTGAGTCCAAAAGACTATGATTCCCCAGTATTTTAAACCACATCATATAGGTACACCCTCTTATAACTTTTTTGGGCTTGGATTAGGTTTTCCAGGACACACTTCTGCAGTTGCACATCTGGAAGGCACTAAGAAATTGGAGTCCAGTTTTTTGCGTCACAGAAAGAACTGCAGAAGGGTGGTTCGTCACACTGCTTGTTCCATGGTGGTCAGAGTCCCATCCAGAGCTTGTGCATCTCCCAACTTTCCTCTTTGCTTGGTCTCCTCTCATTTACAGCAACAACAGAAAGTCACTTCAAAAGAAACCAAGTCCACTGCCAGGGCTCTAGATGATAAGCATGTGGAGTTGCAGACTGAAACCTCCCTGAGAGAGAAGAGCATGATTGATGGGCCACTGAAGGCAGCCTTCTTTGATGTTGATGGGACTATCACCCGGACAAATGTGGTGCTGGCTTACTTTGCTGTTCGCATGTCTGAACTGCCATTATTCTTGAAGTTATTCTGGGTACCCTGGTTTGCATTGAAGGGGATCTTCTACTTGTTAATTGACCGTATTGATCGAGCTCTTTTCAATCGAGTTTTCTACCGAAGCTATAATGGACGATCTACAAGCCTCAAAGATGCCATGGCAGCTCTGATCTACAAGAAGTATTACAAGCCTAGGCAAGATCTTGAAAGCAGATTCTTAATTACAGACAACCTCAAAGTGTTTCATATAATGTGCACTGCTTTGCAAAGTTGCCAAATCTGTGATAAAAAAGTTATGTCTTGTTCTGAAAGGATGTGGATGTCCTTCATGTTAACACATCTCTGTCACAACAGCAAGATTCAGACTGTGAGCATGTGACGGAATCAAAACAACTTTCCTGTGTCTGGTCATATTTCAAGAGATAAGAGAATGTTGTGGGATTCTATACTGAATGGGTCTGGCAGTCTGAATAGAGCCTGTTGATGGGAAACAGAATTTTCAATGGTGCTGTGGAGCTCATTCAACAGTTGAAGGAGAGAGGCTACAAGATTGTGTTTGTGACAGGGGCTCTTGACTTCCAAATTGCTCCCTTGGCCCTTGATCTTGGTGCAGGTGTGAAGCTGATGAGTTCATCTCATGAGTTTTGAAGAATCCCAGTGTTTAGGCTATGCGTTTCATGCTGCTCAACCACCCTCTGCTTTTTTATATGTTGGATTTATTTCTCGCAGATTTTGTTTATGCTGCTGAGCTGGTCGAAAAAGAGGGCAGGTATGCACACACATATCCATGTGAAACTTAGAGTTTGGTGTGCGTTGTACTATTTATAAAAGAATCTTCCTTCCACAAAGACTAACATGGGTGAAAGACAAAATGGTCCCTCACTCACAAATAGGTGCCTTCACTGTTCTCTTACTCTTCAATGCTGCTATCATGAACATGACAAATGTATTTGTGTGACAGATTCACAGGAAAGCTCAAGGGGATGGCTGCAAGCAATACAGAGAAAGCTGACCGCATGCAAGAGTATGCCAGGGTGCATGGGGTGTCACTAGCAGACAGTTTGGCTTTTGGTGACAGTATTGCAGACCTTCCCATGCTGGAAATAGTAAGTTACATTACTATTGAACACATTATGCAGAGAATGACACCACCTGCATTTAGAAATTCACTAACTCTCAAGTCTTGTAAGGTCAGTCCCAAGAAAGACTGTCCAATGGAGGAACCCACATTTTGCTTTGGTGTGTGCTATCAGGCTGGACAGCCACATGCGGTGAACCCAGACTCACGACTGAAGGCAATTGCTACAAAGCGTGGGTGGCCAATTCTTCAATGGTCCACCCAACCCAAGGAAACTTCACAATATGCAGCAGCTGTGTGACCTGTGAGTGGATTGTTCAACATATGCACCATCATGCAGATTGAGAGTGCAACATGTGATTCTATCACTCTGGTACTATGTAATGTCCAATTGAACTTTTAATGGTTGATACCTTCCAAACTAACAGACCAAAATTGAAATTCCTTGCAGGTCTTCAGAAAGCAGCAGCAATACTAAAGATGCTAGGTGTCTCCATAATGTAAATATTGTAGAAGGCCTTGTGACAGTGGTCACCATGAGTTGCCAGGTTGGCCTCATTCGGGACATACACTCCTGTTGTTGAGGTACTTGGGATGAGGGCACATACAAGCTCTTGGAGGTATGACCTCTTCACGATTTTTCTCTAAACTTCCCCTTCCTTAATATTTCTTGCACTGTTGCTTATGCATATAAATTGTATCCCATGGGCACTAGATCACCTCAATCTATTATATGACAGATCCTTAGGCCTTCACTAGTGTCTGGCACTGCTGTTTTTGGGACACAATTCTGTGACCTTGCACACATGAGATGTAGTGTGTTTGCTGTTACAGTACTACTTGAATGATTGCAAGCTTGTGTGTCACTTTGAGGACCCATTCAGAACAAGTATTTGCCTGATCTTCCTTGTAATTTTAGTGGGGTTTAATGATGATGATGTTGTGGTCCCAGCAATCCCGATCTTTTGTGTTTTCTTCTTCACGGTTGCTCTTTTGAAGCAAATTCTGGGGAGATGTATTTTGACCTCTTGGAGCTTGAAGATAAATAACATTCTAGAATTTTAGAGTTTCTTTGCCATTTTCAAAACTTTGGACAAGTTTAGGTTCTATTAATATTAGATGTATCCTTAAACTCTCCCTCTATGTGGGCCCTAGTTTGACCCTCTAGTCCCTGTTTCATCCCCAATTTGACTGTAGCCAGAAAGTGAGCAAAATTGGGTAGCTTCTAATGAAACTGGGTATCAGGTTACAAAATTTGCAGGATTGTATTCTGACAAGACTTGAGTAACTGAAGAATATGAGCAGAAGTGAAGGCACAGATAAGGCAAATCCAAAACTGGGGGTGAAACTCCTGTGAGGACCAATTTAGGTGAGAAAAAAAGTTTGGTCTCTGTTTTTCTCTCCTCTATTCAGTTTTCATCCTGACTTTTGATTTTGTTCTCAGTTTTGGTGAAATTGGGGCCCAATAGCCCTAGTTTGGGGTTACTTTATGGGTAACTCTATTGCATCTCCCTTAAAGCTTTTGATTCATGATTCACACATTCTGTTGTTTTGCTTGTTGCTTGGTTTGATTAATTTTCTTGATTTTAGTGCATTAGAATGGCAACCAGGAATCGAAATCCACTCATAACTCCATTACAATCATATTACATTAACATCACATTAATTGTCCATTTGGCCATTGCTTGTCCTCTCTATAAGACAAAGCATTTCATTTAGAAAAAAACTGAAAACTATTGACAATTGATTTCAAGAGACTTTGGATGTGAGCAAGTGACCTTAAGCAGGAAGCATGTGAGTGTTGATGGATTGATTTTTCAATGGATGAATACTTGTTGAATGGGAGATGGAAGGACAATTGAATGATAATTGAACTGAAAGCATGGATGAATGAACAACATTGGATGAAATAAGATGAATAGGTGAAGACAAATGATTGTGAATTTTAACTAAAGAGCAACAAATAACAATGATTTAAAAGTAGGGGGTGAATGATGGATGGATGGATGACAGGTAAAAGAATGAGGAATGAAAGAATTTTGGATATCAAAGATGGATGAATGAAAATGGAACATGATTGAAATGGACTATCATTGCTTTTTGTTTTGTACTTTTGAATTTCACAACATTTAAACAAATGATGTGACAGTGTAAGTACCGTAGTACCTTTTCAGGTTCGGCATAAATTAAATTATTTTTAGATTGTCGATTTTTTTGGATATTAATAGTTAGTTATGACGAAAATTTATAAAAAATTCATGTAGTCAGCTAGGTTTGATCCCTGAATCTCCTCCTCTCCAAATGGTGTATAGTATCAACTTACTGACCAAGTCAGCACAATAGCACTAAACTATTTTCCTATGAGCACTTTGTTTATAAAAAATTTAATACAGAATGGTCAAATTTTAACTGTCGAATTAAGAATTGAAAATTAAATTAATTAATCGGCACTGAGGTGCCAAACCTGAAAAGATACTACGGTATTTGCTAGGGTTGCTGAATATAATGACAAGCAATTATGCATGATGACAAACTTTATTGTGACGGTGGTGATTGTTTTATTAAGGCATTGTAGATGAACAAGGTGTAGCGCAAACAAAAATAAAGAATTGCAGTACTAGGTCGAGATTTCATGGTGTGTGCATGAAATTGTAGAAAGGTATGCAATTGAAACCATAGTTGCAAAAAAATTGCAATACAATTTTTTTTTAATTGAGAAGCAAATGTTTCAAAAAATTTCATATCTAAATTGATAAAAAATCCATCTCCCTTTCAAAAAAAAAATTGAAGTTTGGTGGTGCCACACTACCACTAGTTTATGCAAGCAAATTTTTTTTGGTCTCCAACTAGAGATAATTTTTTATTTTTTTTGTCTTTTCACAAAACTTCAACATGCAACAAATCATTCACTCTTATTTCCAATCACAAACTATCAACTCCAATGTCCGCCACACTAGCATGATCAAAGGATCATTGGTCAACTTTGTCACATTTTTAAATAAAAAAAAAAAACTTAGTAAACCTATGGTGAAATCCTAGGTCGACTCCCCATATTCCTTAATTACATAATGTACATGGGAAATATCTAATATCTACCATTAAATCTAGGTACTTGTATTTAGCTATAATTTGGGAATGTTTTTGTCATGAATGAATCATGATTCAACACATTGCTAGATTTGTCAAAAGGTATCGGGGTATTTAGAGTTTATAGATTTTTAAAATTTTGTAACAAAATGTAAATCTAAGGTGTGTTCCATAATTTCACATAAGGAAAAATGTTCTGGGAAGGGATTAAAACAAAGTCACAAGCTTGAATTCAAAGTGAAGTTAATGTACATAAACTAAGAAAGAATGCAATCTATGCAAATTGAAACCAACATGGTGCATAAATTAAATCACAAAAAAATTCTCGAAGGAAAAGTTGTAGCTTTTGAAAAAACCTTTCCAATGTTATATCACACACATTAAGTGAAAGCAATTTGACCTTTCTATCAAATGTTTTAATAATCAAAAGTCAAACCAACCTTTTGGTCCCTTATAACTTGTTCCAAAAATAAAGACACCATGAAACTCTAACTTCTAAAATGGGAATTCACTTGAAAATGTTCTGTTTCATTTTTGCACACATGTGAAAATGTGTTCAAGTTTCGAAACACTCTCCTAACTTGTTTCATTTGTCATCCCTTAACATTATTTGCAAGTTTAAGGCTAAAGTCATGATAAAATTTATACACATCAAATGATATCCTTTAATGACCACCAAACATTTTCAAATTTAAACTACTTTGTTTTAAAGCTTTCATTTTATTCAACCTCATTATAATTTTCAAAATGTAGTTAATATGTGTCAATAAAAAATAAAATTCATTTGGACCCACATTTTGCGAATTTTTTATTTATAAATGTTATTGTCAAGTGTGATTTGGTTGTTTTTTTAAAAATTCATGCAAGAATATTTCATATTATTTTGTTATGTTAGTTTTAAATTTTATAACTAAAATCCATTACATAATATTTCATGAGATCATATGAAACTTGATCCCCTCACATTTAATTTTGTAAATTTGGAACATTCTTAGGTAAATTGTAAAATATGTGTAACCCTAGATTTGATTTGGAATTTCAAACGTTTTGGGTGTTTCATTTCTATCCAAATTTCAAGGTTTCCAAAAAATTCAAGTCTAATTTTCATAATTCCAAAATTGTAATAACTTTTACATTGTTAGGCATGTGTTAGGCATGGGTTATAATAACTTCAACATTGTTAGGAATGTAACTAGGTATCTGCCATTGTGTGAACACCAAACAATTGAAATGCAATTTTTGTGAAAAAGAACATACAAGTGGAACATCCAAAATCAAAGAACATTTGGGAAATTTGAAAGGTCATGATATTGTGGGGTCTTTTAATGTTCCTTTGATAATGGCTCTTGAAATTTGACTAATTGAGGGGTGGGAGAGTCCTTGAATTTTAACTGGGTACTTTGTATTTATTGTTTACCAATCATTTAAGGATTTTGAAATTTTAAAGTTCTTAAAAACTAGATACTTATACTTGTTTTTAGTTTTGGAAAAAATTCTAACAATTTTCCCTCTTTGGATTAGATATTATTTTGGAGTACAAATGCTTGGTGAACTTGGAAAGATTTTGAAGGTAACAAAGTTTAAGAATTTCCTTTTGGTTTACTGGTTTTGGGTTGATGCTAAGAATGTAATGAAAGATTTGTAGCCTCTTTATATTATTTTGCACCCCTCAGTAATAAAAAAAGGTTCCACAATAGGACTTATTTATAAATATAGGTTGAAAATGGGATAAATGATTATTAGTGCCAATAGATTGTTTTCACATCAATTATCACAAATTGGGCATAGACGATCACACAATGGAAATGGTTCCATCAATCTATCCATTTAGTTGTTCACATTTTTCATCTTTTGTGAAGGCCAAACTTGGGTATCATTTTTCCAAAATTACAAGAAAATGTAGACATTATATCTTTTGCCTTGACCCTATTGTTTAGAATGCATTGGAATATGAACATTTGAAGTTTTTACATAAAGATAGACCTTTTGCATGAAAATATGTTTTGTTACATGAACCCATGTCAGCACCCATACTTTGGTGGAATTGTTTTAGAAGAAATGGAACAAACTTTGATTTCTACAAACATTAAACCAATTCTTGTCCAAATAAACACACAAATGATAGAATCAATGGCAATAATTGAAGCCTTAAAGGAGGTGAACTTAAATTTCATTGAAATTAACAAGGTTTGACAATTCCAACTAGAGTTTTAAAAAATGAAAACTTATATGCATTTTAAAAAAAGAAAATTTAGCTAGACCATCATTTACATGGTGGTGTGTTCATAGGATGTTATCTTTTTGATAACATCAAATTCATCTTTTGCAGCTTCATAAAAAAATATATGAGACATAGGAGGCATTAGTTCAAATGAGGCATATATGAATTTGAGGTTCAATAGAATAATTCTAAAATTCAAGTAGAAGATTGGGTGCAAAAAAAGGAATAAAGAGATTTTTTGATGCATTAACTATGCTTTGGAAGCTTGATAGCTTGTTTCAACAACCTCAACATTAATTTAGTTACACTTTTGGTAATCAATGATTCACATATGAAATCAAGAAACACACATTCACATGATTTAGCATGGCCCAAATTTGAAAAAATTCATCATTTTCATCCTTATAATATATTATGTAGACAATGACAAGGACTACATTGAAATGACATAAATCCCTAAGAATTTTAAATGGAAATCTAAAAATTTCATAAAACTATCAAGTTATGAGCTAACATATTTTGTAGGTTCATGACTCCCACATATAAACTTTGATTTGAAAGATCCCAAAGGAAATGTTATATATAACCTTTGAAGAGAACTTTCCAACATCATGTCGCACTTGGAATTTGTTTTTGGAATGTACCTTGTTTCAAAAAAAATTGGGACATTCACTTGGGAATGTTGGAATTCACTTTCACATACTCATGGAAATGTGTTTGACATTTTCATGGCCTATTTTTCTTGTCATGGTTTAACTTAGTTGTGAGCCTAAGGCTAAGGTTGTAATAATGAATGTCATTTTGCACTATAGAAAATGCAATTGGGGATACTATAATGCGGTCTTGGTTTGGTTTTAGAAACAAGCCAATTCATATGTGTACGTAAAATTTAATGTGCAACCTATAGTATTTAATTATATCATCATATTTTGATTTGTACACTTTCAGATTTCATGTTAATCTAAAAAACTTGGGTTGCAATTATGAACATGTGTATCTTTGCATTTTCAAAAGTTGGATTGGGTGTTTATCAATTGCAATGATTCATGAATTTGGTGTGGATGTGGATGTACTTTCAAAGTTAATAACATACATGTGCAATCTAGGCATATTTATGTAGTGAAATAGTGTAGGGTTTTGGTTGCAAACTAAGCCAATATCTTGCTAGATCATTATAAAAAAAAGTTAATTAATTGATATATGTTTGGCATGCCATGTATAATCAAAATTAATCAAGTTAGTTGCAATAGATGTGCCACGTGGCACCCATATATATGCTAAGATGTTAATCAAGGCCATCACAAAAGACATGCCATTTGATAAGCATGTTAGTCAAGGAATGGTTTGGGAATGGGCATTTAATCACCTTTATCAACATGGACACCTACAAATCATTAAACATTTCAATCAAAACTAACACATTAATAAACATTTAATCAAAACAAACATAATCAAGTTTGTATTAAAAAAAACTAGTTTGTTTTGACTTAAACCATTTTTGTTTAATGTTTATTTTGATTGGAAATGTGATTAAAGTTGGTATAAAAACACTAACGTATAAACACAAATATGTATTAAAAGATATCACATTTTCAAGTGATAATAAACAAAGTTCTAACCTTTTATTAAAATGATGACTTTTGAAGCCATTTGTTGAATTTGTGGCACCATAGAATCAAATGTTGGTCAGGTACTGAGATTGCTGGTTAGGAATTGGTGGTTCTGATTCCAAGTACCTAAAACTTAACCATAATCAATTTTGACCTCAAGAAGTGGTCATAAATCATAATTGATTTAAAGGCTTGGTTTTAGAATTGGGGTGGAATTAAACCCCCAATTCTAGATTGTGATTTTTTGGAATTGAAATTGGCGGTCTAATTTTTAAGTGGATTGTGAATTGAAACCAAACTAGACTTTTGAAAAAATATTTGTTTCGTTTACATGATTTTAAAGTTTGGGGGGTTCGATGTTTTAGGGCATGGGAGTAGGAACGAAAGTTTTTTTTGCTTTTTACTCCTCATTCTCCTTATCCTCTCTTTAAGTTTTCTCCTTAGTTTCTCTTTAAATTGTATCTTTTGTTTTTCAATTTCACAAGTCCTCGAGCTTTATTTCTTTCACCAAATTGAAAACTCACACTTGGTAAGTTGTTTAACTAGCTCTTCTTCTTGGTGGTTATCTCCTCATTGTTATTTGTCTTGGAGGTCATCTTCTAAGTTGATTTTCTTTTTGGTTTTGTGGGGTGCCACATGTTTCATTGCAATGGTCATTTTCTTGGGGTGCATTTCTTGGTGGTCATTTTTTGATTGTTGGTTGTGTGCCTTGGTGGTCGTCTTTTTGTTTTTGGTGAGTATTCCCCTGTCTTGGTGATCATCTTTTCGTTATTATTCGTTTTGGCAATCTATCTTCTTGTTGCTTGTCTTGGTGATTAATTTTTTATTACTACTTGTCTTAACAATCATGTTCTCATTATTGTTCATCTTGGTAGTTGTTTTCTTGTTGCTACTCGTCTTGGTAGTAATTTTTTTATTGTTCTTTTGGTGGTCATCTTCTCAAATTATTCATCTAGGTGGTTGTTGTTTTCATTGTTGTTTGTTTTAGTGATTGTATTTTCATTGTTGTTTTTGGGAGTTGTCTTCTCATTGTTGCTTTTGGTAGTTGTGCTGTTGTCATTTGTGGAGGCACCATTTTTTAGGAAATTAGTTTTGAAGCAAAATCTTCACCTCAATTTTCCATCGAAGCGGGTTTCAAGAAAGGGTCTATTGCTTAAGGTGGCAAAAAAGACCAAAGAGAATTTTGTATCTATTTCATTTGCTTCATGTAACACGTGCACCATGAGTTTTGATCTTTGGATGTTAAAAGGAGGTGTTAATACTTTTATTCTAATTGTACATTTTTTGAATAACAAGTGGGAACTTTGTCATGTAACCATGGGATTTTTTAAGATTGTAAAGACCACAAAAGCTGTTTTGGCTTTGCAAATGAATGACTTGCTTGTAAAACACAGGCTCAATGTTCATGTTCTTGTATATGTCAAAGATAAGGCAAATAATCTTTCCATCATGACTTTCACTTTCACTTTAATTATGTCTTGTGAGATTTTGGGGATGTTAATTCTTTTTGTAAGGATTTACTAGGGCAAGTGTGCAATGTGCCATGGATGATACTAAGGTATGTGCTAGTTCGACCTCGATTTCAATTAAGTTAGCACAATCTATATTGCAAAAAACCATAACTTGGACAAAGAAAAGTGGTAAGAGATGACATGAATCACATAAGGCACGCCTAGATGTGGGGTTGTTTCCATGGAAATTGAAGGCTTTGGTGAGAATTCGGTTTGTTTCAAGAATCGTCCTATTTTAAAAAATTCTTAAATTCAAACATGTCATCACCCTTTACTATGGAAACAAATGTCCTCGACATTCCAACAACGTGTGCTAAGTCCGTAGGCATGGGTAGTAGTCAAATTATTTTCAATACCCTTGGGCATGTGGTTCAACAATGTGTTTTGAACCAAAGTCAAAGTTATTGGTTGTTATCAAATGCACTTGCTACCATTGTAGCTTTTGTATGTCAACTCTGATAAGATTTGTTGGGGCCTAACTTTAATGACACTCAAGATTTTGATGGGAGTTCCATATTTTTCAAAAGAACATGCCAAGATAAGTTTTGTATGTTTTAAACCCTTTCATTTCATTTATGGTTTATGTTCAATCGACAAAAGTTCACAACAGGTTGGCTATGATGTTAAACCCCAGCTACAAGGGGTTCAAATTGGTTATTTTGTATGTTGGCAAGGAGTAAACACTATAGATTGTAAATGAATACGATTGTTAGGTATTACTTCCCCTCCTTGTTTGTGAGTACCATTCTTGAATCTAAGTGATGCAAGTGCTAGAACTCCTAGTTGTTCTACATTCTAAAACATTGAAAGTAGAAACCTATATGATCTTATTGAAACCGGTAAGGAGATGGCCTCATCAGTTATCAAGGAACAACTAAACCATTTCTAGTTTTAAAAAAATGAAAGAAAATGAGTGCAAGAATCCACTAACATGGTGGAAAGTGCATGAAGTATAGTTTCCTTATGTTGGGTTTATTGCCGAACAAATATTGGGGATTGTTGGTTCTTAAATTGAGGTAGAAAAAGTTTTCGACGTTGCAAATATTTGCACAAATTTCAAATGTTTTTGGTTGGGCATTGAGAATCTTGACATGCCTATAAGCATCTACAAGAATTAGCCAAATGATGTTCACGTTCAAAGCTTGGCATCCATGGTGCAATTCATGGACATTGAAGAGGCGTTGATGGAAGGAAATGAAAACCTCATTCATAAGGTTTGGCTTTTGCAAATTGAAGAAGTTAATGATCGGCTTTAGGTAATTTTTTTGTTTGTTTCGCATTTGTCAAATTTATTTTTGGTTAGATAGTTTTCTAAGTTAAATTGAGCTTGTGTTGTCATTTTTGTTTTTGTTTTGGTCCCAAGTCTTGGAGCAATGGAGTGGCCATGGAGTGAGGTTGATTTTAAAACCTTAACCCTTGGAGATGATGGAACCTTTAAAAATTTGTTAAACCCATGTTTAAGGTTTTTGCCTTTGTTACACCTTCTTCATTAAACTTAACTTGTACCCTTGATTTGGCTTGGGTGTATTGGGATGCACAATTGAAAATTTAGGGTTTTGGGTGAAGGAAAGACTAAGGTAGATTTGGGGGCTATTTGAAAGTGGCACGTGGCTAGTAATCAGATTTGCACAAGGGTATCTAGCAAATGCAAAGCCTTAAAGGTACTGAATTATATTGTTTCAAACTAAATGCATGTTATACCACTTGGGCTCCACATTGTTGCACATTACCAATGACAATGAAATGATGAAAAAAAGAGTTGTTTTGTGAAAATTAAGTTCCATTTGAATGAAAATATTGAATGACAATGCGTGTAACGTGAATTGAATTCAAATACATTGCATGAAATTCTAATTCCATTGAATTGAATTCAAATTCAATTGAGTACAGATTCAAGTGAACTACATTCAAGTATTGAAATTGAATTTCAAAGCATTGAATCAAATTCAAATTTAAATGAAATTCAATTCGATTCAAACTCAATTGAATTGAATTGAAATCCAATGAAATTCAATTAAAGAAAAAGGGAATGGAAATCATTGCACAATGTATTGAAAATATGCTTATCACTTCCATCAACCGTGAGTATGGTGTTCAAAAAAAATATATACAACTCCAAAAAACACAAATCCGAAAAGATGTACACCTTTTCGTTCCATTCAAGTCAAATTCCAAAACAAAATCTATTTTGGCATGACAAGACATCTAGTGCACCTTAAACCCATCTACCCTATACTAGCTCGGATGCTACCGTGGCCACTGGAATCAGCAAAAAGATGCAAGATCTCAAATGATGGTTATGAACATTAAGGATCATGACAAATTTGCTGAGACCTAGTGAAAGCAGTAACACTGGTGAATACAAGCGAATCCCTCATTATAGTATCAGTATGACCTGCTCTTTCCATTTGCAAAATGAAAGTTTGGTGGAGCTGTTTCCATGTGTTGTGGGTAGGTAGTGGATCAGTAATGTGTCTTGCCTGGCAAGTGGTGCACACATACTACATGAACAATAATGAAGGTGCTAGTTTTATGGTGAAGAATCTGGCATCATGCTGTTGAGGTTCATCTGAAATTGAAGCTGTTGTGCAAGATCAATCCTCAGGTATTCAGTGAGTCAACCCATAAGGTTAAGATAGCACTACAGTATTTTCTGTTGGTCTGAAGACTGCTAGGACCTATGCTATTGTTAGTCATCAATCTATATACTTCAGAGTAGCTTCTCTCTTCATTAAAATAGGGCTTTTCTCTATACATATTCAGATATTCACACAATAAATAAATCATGTTTAACAATATGACTTGCTAGTAAGAGATGACTTTGTGGATTTATATCACAATCATGTGAAAACATGTCCAATTCAGTGTGTCAGTCACATCCTATCTTAACCATCAACCGCTTGCCCACAATAGTACACATTGTCACTTCCTGTATTACACACAAACTGAGTTCCTGCTTCCAGTTCCAGATCCACTAGAAAGCTCTGTGTTTTGCCTCAGCTTCTAATGAAATTAAGGAACCAAATGGTGGGTTGTCCACCAAAACTCAGCTTCCTTCCTCCTCCCATTGCTTCAGAATCCTTGAAGCTTACTAATCCACTGCAAAAATTGTAGCACAATCACCACTACTCAGGCAAAGACAAATCCAAGAGCAAATGATCCAGAATAAGAGTCACAGCCTGCTGCAGGGTCAGACGACTTGTACATAAGAGTTTAGGTCTTACCCTACAGTTCAGGCAGCCTACAATCTTCCCAAGCATGGAAAATGTAGGGGGGCATGAAGGATGTGCAGAGAGTGTTCAAGAGGATGGCAACGTCATCTTGGACTGTTGTGATTCTGGGACATGTAGAATGTAGGGAAGGTCAGAAGGTGTTGGATCTATATCTAGAAAAATTCTACATAAGAGAGATGTATCCAGTTCCAGTCACCTTTATGGGGAGGGGGGGAGGGTGCTTCATATGCGAGTCAAACGGGTAGAAGAATAAGACTAGGGTAGATGAAAATGACCGAAATCAGGAAGAAAATGGCTCGAAGGAGATGAACAAGGATTCAAACCCTGCTACGACATATCATCATCCACCAACCTACCGACATTCAAAGCATAAAAAGAGAGCTCAAAAATGTTTTTGCTCCAAATCCTCGAAACTCTTTATCATGGAAGAGAGAAAAAAAAGAGAAGCACCTGTTCAGTGATGAGATTCCTTCTTGGCCGGAGAGCTAGCCAACTTGGATGTCATACCCTCCACAAACAAGTAGACGCCGAACGCAGCCAGCGCGATGCCCAGCCCTGGAGTGGCGCGTCTCAGGTTATTGCTGATGAGGGGATGCTTGCGATACGCATCCCTGGACGCGAAGAAAGATCCCGTGGCAACACGCGGCTTGCTACCGCCACTGAATCTGTCCGACGCCATCCCTGCTCGGCTTCTACTCTCGTGATTTTGTGCCGCAAGCAAACCACGAGAGACGCGAGAAGTCCCTTCTTCTCCTTTGCCCTGTTGTGTCCAGACGTTAGCTTCCAAGCCAATACGTTTAGGGTTTCCGATTGAGAACGAGGGCCAGATTGAACCTTCATCCACCAGCGCCCCACGAAGGACGGATGGATGGATGCTGGGTGGATAATGAAAACACTTTTCCGTTGCGTTCAAGTTCACTAGCTAACCAACCAGTGTGGTTAACTCAGTTGTTGTTCTCTGTCACTTTTTTAACCCCCCAGCCAGGGGGTCCTTCATCCAGCTCAGTTGCTGTTTGTACGTCTATTAAGACCTTTATTAAGTACGGAATACAAAAAGAGCCATATCGGTCTTCTTTGTCCTAGAGTAGCTCATGCGTCCTAGGGTTCAACCCCAACACAAATAAATTATTTTGTCCTGTCAAAAGGCCAGGACCTAGTCCTTGGGACCCTGGCCTCCACACCTTAAGACTCAGTTTCTTAGGACAAAGTGTCTTTAAGAGCCTAGGACCATAAAGGTTTGAGGGCCTAAGACAGAACGATTTCAAAGCCTAGGCCTTGATGCGTTTTCCCATCCTAAGACGGTGAGGCCTAGGATATGAAAAACGTATTAGGCCTAGGACTTAAATCTATGATAGCTGCCTAAAACCAGACAAGAGCAGGTCGCGGAGCTTGCTGAGCTTGCCACCACCTCGCAGTCCTACACCCATCTCTTCCCCGACAGGATTGCTAAAGGAACCTCCAGCTGGTTGCACGACAAGCTCCAATTTCAGCCTTCTGTTACTGTGTCTCTTGTTGCTGCAAATGGGTACTCCAGCATTCAAAGTGTAGTTGATGAAGCTCCTTCGTGGAGCACATCAAGGTCAGAATTCTGCCAGGAGGATCACACGCAGACAGGTGTTGTGAATTCTGCCATGAGGATCATAGACAGATGATGGGTTTTCTTGTACAAGAAGAAGAAGAAGACGATTCTTCTTCTTCTTCCTCTTCTTCTATTGCTTTTTTTGTGAAGCACCCCATGCAGGGATTAAGGATCCCAAATCAACTGTCTCCAAGGTTTGTCGTCTTCAAGGTTTGTATGCACGGGATTTCTCATATGACGCGCAGTCGTTGATGGAGTGGATATCCACACAGCTACTACAACAGAAAAAAGAAACTCTCAGGCAGTGTTTGAAGAAATCAGGAAAGCGATTGAGGCACCACATGACTATGCTGCCATATGACTGGAGCTTCCGCTATCTCTTTGACAGAAATATCCCTGACTCATTCAAGTGACTTAGTGGAG
>Ga0116227_10004759_pt1 | contig 29280 bp, 18 predicted proteins | sample S1TSphgellanicum_FD_89693 | JGI IMG/M metagenome (GOLD analysis project Ga0116227, IMG submission 89693) | Host-associated microbial communities from peat moss isolated from Minnesota, USA - S1T2_Fb - Sphagnum magellanicum MG | ecosystem: Host-associated > Plants > Peat moss > Unclassified... | reverse complement strand
AGTTGATTGGAATCATTGATTTTTTTTGTAGTTAGTTTTCAACATTTTTCGAAAAAAAAAAAAAAACAAATGAAAAAAAATTGTGTCAAAAATTCTCTGTTTAAAAAAAAAATCACAGGAAATTGCCACAATTGCCTACAATATGAAAGGGTGCTTAAGGTATACTACTTTCATATTTTGGATATCACCAAATATACCTATATATACTTATGGGCAATTGCCATTTGAGCAACATTACAGGATTAAAGGGGCGGGGGAACACTAATGTGAACACTTGCAGGGTGTGGATGGAGGGTGTGGGTGGAGATGCTCTCAATGATGCGAGTAGGCTTGAACAAAAATGATATAAAGCCCAGGATAAGAAACCTCGGGTCACTAGAATCACAATTTTAAAAAAAATAAAAAAAGAAATTGCAAATGAAGATCAATTAATGTTGCAAAATCTCTCAGGAGGTCATAAATTCAACCTGGAACAGAATCACTGCAGGGTTCCCTCAGTATAGCCAAACTAGCATTCACAAAAAGATTTAACCAAAATTTGGCTATAGACCAGATACGATACGAAAACAAAATTAAAATCTTTATATATATATTTCACTACTGGAACCTGTTGTAGAAATCTGGCAATTTCATTTTTATTTTCTCAAAATCTGACAAATTAGGCCCATTCTTTTCACAAAAAAATCCTCATTATGTGTGGAAATAATGTTTTTCCAAATTTAGAAAAACAAACATTTGCCAAAAATAAAAACACTGGAGCCTCCTGGAGCTCTTCCTTTGCCCTGCAATACAATAGAACCTTTCTAACAGCAGTAGGAAGCCTTGACATTTGAATGTGGTAATGGCACATATTATGTTAATGTCGTATTACAATAAACACCACATATATATTCTCCTATATGGAAATGGATCAAACCACAAATTTGTCATGTACTATGCATAGCTTTGTCAAATCCGGTTTTCTAAAAAGTGAATATATGTCACACTTGATGAATGGTAAACTTAATTATGTGTTAAACATTAGAGTTATTTTAAAAATCATACCTAGTGGAACATTCATTTTGTCAATGTGGAAACTGACCCTCAGCACTTCGGTACATATAGAGAGAGTGCCCCAACATTTTACAGCAAGAAGAATTTGAAGCCAGAGCTAATAATTTTCTACTGCTGCAGACATATTTGACCTCCACTACTAAAATTAGACTGCATCAGGTGCTGGATTCACTCAATTGTGCAGTCTGGGAGTTCTCACAGAGACAAGCTAATTCAATCAGAACTCCCACCCAACATTGGAGTAGTACACACCAGAGTTACAGGGAATTTCATAGCCAGAGCTGGCTGTCAAGTGCAATGGAAACAACGGTGCAGTCACAACTTTTTCTGTTCCTTTGAAAGAGCCATATTGATTGGCCCATCAGCAATTATTTTTGGAACATTGGTAAGCACCAAATAAAGCACCTCTTTGGACCCCCAGTTGCAATATAGAAACAAACATGCTCCCCTAATTTCCTTTTCAGTTTATATACATGGGAGTTGAACTTTGGGCAACTTTGGGATCACTCATTATGCCCATTGCAGTGGAAAAACATGGATACATATATTTCTGGATAAACCTATAATTATGCAACTTTCTATAATAAAGTGATGGATAGAACTGCCATAAAACAACTCATTAGCAAATCGATTGCTCATTTTGCTATATACATATACAATGCATGTTTTAGATCATCTCAAGAATCTAGGTTTTCAACAAGGAAAATAAAATAAAATTTCATTTAATAAAAAACCCAGGTGCTATTGGGAACATCTTGGGCTGAACACACTTGAGAACAATTTGAGAATTTGATGGGAACACATTGGGAACAAGGGAAAAAAACAACAACCCCTCTCCCCCTTCAAGAAAACAGAAAACTGGACCATTCACGAGTGCCTTCTGAGCCTTCTCATTGGCTGCATGAAATTTCTTTTTTCAAAACTGTTCATCACCATGATTTGCCCAGGCTAATTGCAGGGGCAACATTTTGAGGGTCCTACCTATTCTCCTCTCCTATTAATTAGATGAGGTGCCTACAAGTTCTACTTTTTATTTTATTTTGTGCATGAGTGAATTTGATGAGCCCATCATTCAAAAAAATGAAACTATGGAGGCTTCACAAAGTAGAAGGTTCTATTTTGAAGTAAAGAGTTCCTCCCTTTTGGCTCACATATGTAGGTGAAAGGAGGACAACATTTGCCAATGCACATGGGGTAAAAGTGAAGTGCTATGGAGAACACGTTGAGAACCAGGGAAAATTGAAGAAAATCCTTCCCCTCCTCCCTCCCCCCCAATAGCATTTCACCCATTGGAACACAGATAGCTCACACAAATAATAACTCAAGGAATCCCTGACTTGTTCACCCTTAAGAACTGCCTATGGTGACTCTTGATAGCAATAAAATCCTAATTAACTACTCTGCATTTGCAGCCCTTTACGATCAGCAACCCCTAAGTATTGGAAACTTGAAACTGCACTTGAAAATCAAGACAAAAATATGTACCTCAACTGGAAAAACTTGCACAAATCCATTGTTCTTATCTTGAAATTAAAATCCAAATATTTGAGTATGAGCCATTCCACACAAATCCCAGCACACCCCAAGAAGAATCAACTAAATTCATAACTCACCCAAAAAACTGGGTCCCACAGAGATGTAAACACAACCTAAGAAAACACTAAATTGAATGTCCAAATTGTTTAAAAAAACTGTAGTACCTTAACAACATCCTTCCTCACACATGAAGTCCTGCAATCCTTGCAACCTTGAACCCAAAATTATATATATATCTCACACGAGAATCAAAAAACTTCCACTCTCATGATTAAGAAAGCCCAAACAAGGTTAAAACTGCTTAAAAGTCAAAGAAAGACTTTTAGAGGACACTTACAAAACTGGGAATAAAGGACAACACAACAAGTGCAAAATGAGAAAAAAAACTCACTTGCAGTGTCTGTCAACAACAGTGACAATCTCTCACTTGTTCAAGTACCATCAACAAGAGCGTCAGTATAATAGTGACTTCTCTATCAGATCACTGTTTTTTGAACCCAGACTTCATCAGCTCCCTGCTGTGGGTATAGGCTAACCCTGTGCACTGAGTTTTTGCTGCAAACCTGGAAGCAACAGGAAGACTCAGCCATGACACTTGCTAGCAGCGTCACACACCAACACAGGAAGAAAAACACAACAGCAATAGAAGAGATGCAAAAACAAACAAAACAGACGCATGGCCATGGAAGACACAATATAGAGAAACAGACTGGAGAGACAAAATAATGTCTAGCAGGTTATTTGCAGATCCAGGTGAAGAGTTAGAAAACCCACAGTCGAGTTGGGTCAGCTGGGAAAGCCATGTACTACACACAAAAACACATTCCAAGAAAGTGGTGAACTGCAACTGACTCCATTAGTGTATAACAATAAGACAAAATAATGTTTAGCAGGTTATTTGCAGATCCAGGTGAAGAGTTAGAAAACCCACAGTCGAGTTGGGTCAGCTGGGAAGGCCATGTACTACACACAAAAACACATTCCAAGAAAGTGGTGAACTGCAACTGACTCCATTAGTGTATAACAATAAGAAGTTGCTCACAACTGACACAATTATCTGGTTACAAGAGATCAAAAAAGAACTGGACATTTGGTGACCTACCGACTGCTGTGTTCCCACCCCTCCCATCTCCACCTCCACCCCCATGGGGCATGCCCCCTGTGAAGTTGCAAAGAAAATTGGGTGAAATTTTCTGCATACAAAAGAAGAAAAATTTGCATCTTTTTTCTTTCTTCTCCAGACTAACCATCACTAGGTGGCCACCATGGGTTTTAAAGTTTCAACAATGTGCAAAAGATTAAAAAAGAGGGGGGAAAAAAAAGAACTAAAATTTATATTAACTAAACAAATTGAAAGAAGAAATTGGACAAATTATTAACAAACCGAAAATGTTGCCACACCTTGTTCTCAAGCTGCTTAAATTCACTCACACCAGGAACAAAATCTGTCTTGAGAAATTTTGTTACTGGTGTTTTAAAGAAGCTTTCTTGAGAATTGTTTTTGGGAGGCCAGAAAGTTTTTGTACTAGACTCTTGTGTATAGTGTGTGTGTGTGTGGGGGTCAGTAGTTGGCTCAGTAGTGTCTGTCTGTCTGTTGTGGTCATCATCGCCTTGATCTTCTCTGGCTCCTCAGAAGCTTGAATGGCAAAACAGCCTATGAGTCTGTGTGTCTGTTGGCTATGTGTTGGCAACGTGTTGGCGATGGGTTGGTGATACATGTGTGTTGGCTATGTCCATTGGCTGGCTCTGTTATGACTTTGTTGTCATCAGTCAGTCAGTCAGTCATTCGGTCATCGCCTTCTCCTCAGAAGCTTGAATCGCAAAACAGCGTAACAAAGAAGACGATAAGCGATGGCGAAGCCCACCATAATGCACAAATTCACCCATTTATTCTCCTTGTTCAAGCCCAGCTCTAGCAGGATGTCGGGTCCAGTGAGGAAGCATTTGTCGACATAAACAGGGCCGAAGCATTCATGAGCTTTGATATGTGTGTATTCGTTGATGAGCAAAGCGTCCAAGGGATACTTGAACAAGGAAGTGTAATGCATGACGAGCCAGTACTTGGGCATATTCTCCTTACTGATGAAGTAGCCAGAGAACAGGAAGAAAGCACCCATGAAACCAGTGACAAGCGAGTTCCCAAGGATGAAATCCGTGACCAATGAACTGAAAAAAGCTATGAATGAATTGGCAGCGATTAACGTGATCCAAACTGCTAACAAAAAGAACAGAAACGCGTGATAGTTGGATGATAATCCCACTAACCAGTACACCGGCACCGTGAAGAGCGTGGCCAGGAAGAAGAGGAACGGGAAGAAGACAATGGTGTTGGCCACTACATACGACCATACACGATACGCGCCTCTGGACGTTTCCCTGGCAAGAATGTGACTTTCTTCCAGGAAAATCGGGAGTGCTTCGATGCTGGAGGTGAGAAGGAATGTGAGTGTAAAAGCCAAGAATCCCGCTCTCTCTGTAGCTCCCCGTGTGCCGTATCCCATTTTTATGAAAATGCTTCCCAGTCCTAATCCAGCTGCGATTCCCTGCACTGTACGTGCGATTAGCAGCTGACGGGAACGGATTATGTTAATGGCAAACCTGTGTGCAAGGACCATCACCTCTGTGGCATTGGAGTTGGCGAACGTTACGCTGCTGTCGGATTTCTGCTGCTGTTCCAGATCATCTCCTCCCCTGTCTGGAGAAGGTGAAGAGTTACTACTGGCAGCGTATTCATGTGCAAGAGATGGTTCCAGCTGGAATAGCTCCTTTAATGTCAGCTCCGGTAGAGTGTTGGAATTGCCCTGCTGCTTTCCAACAACATTGGTTGTTGGAAAGATGATTCCGCTCTCGTCTGAGTTGAGGGAATCGACTGCATCTATAGCGTATTCCAGAACATTCACTTGCGGAGGCACAATATGCCCTGCTGCAGCTAGCCGTGAAGACAAAAGCTCCAATGGACCGTTGTGTACAACGGAGCCTCGAGCAAGTAAGACAACAGAATGAATGAGCTGCAGTATTCTGTAACCGGGTTGATGAATACTGAGAATGATCGTCCGATTGTGTGACACCGCCATGGTCCGTAACATCGCTACTACATGCAAAGCCGCAGCGCTATCGAGACCAGAAGTCGGTTCATCAAGGATGAGAACCGCTGGGTCGTGGATCACATCCACGCCAATGGAGACTCTCCTTCTCTCTCCTCCCGAGACTCCGCGGATAGTCTCGTTGCCTATCCTTGTGTTGGCGACGTGACTCAGCCCGAGCTCGTTCATCAACGCCTTGACTCGAATCTCCTTCTCCTTCATCGGGACTGAAGATGGCAGACGTAGACGCGCGCTATACAGCAGCGTTTCTCGCACTGTGAGTACCGGAAACAACGCGTCGTCTTGCATCACGTAGCCTGAGATTCTGCGAAACTTTTGCATGTCCATGGGTAATCCATTGACTAGAATGCTACTAGAAGGACTACTCGGCTGGATGCGTCCTGCTAGAACTTCCAGAAGAGTCGACTTCCCCGCTCCACTCGGACCCGCAACTGCCAGAACTTCTCCTGGTCGAGCTGTACATGTCACGTGCTTCAGAACGTAGTGACTCGGTTTGCTTCTATACCTTGCCACTTCCGCCTTCACGCTTTGTAGCATCCCCTTCTTGGGTGTCCCCTCGATCTTCACAATCTTGTAAGACAAGTTTCGTACCTCAATCTCATAGCTCGTGCTCCGTGAAGGTGACGGAGATGGTGATGGTAGTCCTCCTGCTACTTGCGACGCCTTAATGTAGGGATATAACCTCCCGCTGTCTTTACTACCAGCTATTGTAACTCCCGTGCACTCCCCACTACAACAACACACTATCTTGCTCCGAGTGGTAGTATTCGTGGTCGGCGTCGCTTTCTTCTCGGTCTCCATCTCCCCAAACTTCCCCTTCCCCAGGCATGCCATCCTCAAGAAGGTCAAACTCAGCTCCACAAATGATGAGAGAGCAGGCCAGCTGCTCCTGTGTCGTGCTGCTGCTGCTACCACTACTATTACACGCCTGAGAACCGCATTAACACCAGTAACTCATCGTCAAGCTTGCCGGGTGGGGCGCAACCTCTGGCAGAAGACTGCATGACAACAGCGTCCACATAGAAAGAGACAATGCTTCCGTCGATGATGAAAGCCAGCCTAAGCAAGCATCTGTGCGAAGAGGACGTAAGATGGAAGAGCTGCAGCTAGCTAGCTATAACAAGTAGAGGAAAGATATGATCTCAGGGACCATGCAGCGACCCTAATAAGGTTGTGCAGATAATGTGCGGCGTATAAGGGTTACGAACACGAGCCTGCGTGGTCGGCACTGCCTCTCACCAGATCGATAATGCCGTCATTAAACCCAGTGATCAAACTGGGTAACAGAACTGCAGCTGAAGAAGATATGAAGAAACCAGCTGCTGCTGCAACCGAAGACGATCAGAAACCTAGAGTCTTTAACATACATGAGTTGCAGCAGGGAAACTTGTGCTGCAACAGCTTCTGTGAAGAAGAACTCAACATCATAGGGAGATTGCGTAATGCCACCATCCGTGTCCTCAAATACTTGATCGCTACTGCCGAGATTGAATGAACAATGCCGCAAGATTGTGAAAACAACCCAAACCCCCAAAAGAAAAAAGAAACCCCCACTACTACTCCACCACTAATGTAAACAAACAAACAGACAGGAAGATCAGTCGCGATGCTCGCTTTCTATTAGCTGTCAAGTACAAGACGATAACAAGTTATATCGCTGCTGCAATAAGATAGTGCTTCAAAATGCATAAAAACTCACAGCGAGATACATATAATAATAATTTCAAAGACAACTTCAGGAGAAACAATACTTTTTGAGAAAAAAAGAAAAAAGTCGACACACAATACGTTGACAGTCCTCTCGGATCCCTCATGCCAAAAAATCAGAGAAGCTAACCTAATGGCAACAACAGAAAAAGCAGCAGCTGGAGGGTAGGTTTGATCTAGTGGGTAGTAAGTTAGTCCTAGTAATGAGTTAATGCGACAGACCGGTAGCTGCAGCAACAACAATCCCAAGGTCGATATTTTTTTGGTTGCAGTTGCCTGGCAGGGAAGCCAGCACAGAGAGAGAGTATTGAGCACTTGGGTAGAGTGTTCTGACGCCGTGCATTAAAGGGGAGGGGGGACGAGGGGAAGCTGAAGCTGTGAAGAATTAATGCCGCACTTTCTGCAACTGCCTACCGTATGATGGACTTCTTATGCACTCTTGTGCGACATTGATTGTCAGGGTAGCTAGGTGGCCAACATGGGTGGGGGACCGACCAGCCGGCGAGGGAGGGACCGACTGCTCGCTGGCCGGCTCGTCCGATCTTTTACGGATCCCGCTTTCCCGCGTCTTCTTTCTCTTCTTCATTCTTCCGTTTGCAGATTCTTCTTCCCACTCTTCGCGTGGTGGGACTTCTTCCCTGAGAGAAAATTCCGCCCACCCTCTCTCTCTCTCTCCTCTTCAGACTTCGTGGCGGCGTTGGGGAACTGCGACAGACAGACAGACAGAAACCCCGTTTGCAATTGCACGAGAGCGCGCGCGGTCTCTCGCAAGAAATTTCCTACTTAAATTAGTAACTTTAACCAGTAACTAGTTAAAATTCCTTTCTTGTGAAAAAAGGAAATGTGGGGTTTGAAACGATTAAGCTAATTTTTCATTTTACATACATAGGGAATCGATTTTCATCCAACCTTGGTGATTTTTCATACACTTTGCATCCGCCTTGTTACTCTTTCATCCAATCTTGGTTTGTTGGCTCTTCCCCTCAGTGTACTCGCATTGTGATGCACCCAGAAATGGGTCAAAAGTTTGGTATCCTTACATTCTAAGTCCCTTCAAGAAAAATTTCCAGCGTAACTGAAGGATCATCCACTTGGGCTTCACCATGCTATATAACCACCAAGTGTTTTCAATTTAAGTATGTTGGAAACATTTATCATCCTCATGGATGTCATTTGAGGGGCAGAGCCATTATCAGAATCGGAGCCCCTTCTCCTTCAAGGTTGCTGGTGCCTCTTTTTTGCAGTCATAAAAGTAAAAGTGAAAAGTAAGTCAAAAGTAAAATTAAGTAAAGAGTAAGTCTGTCTATTGATCAAAAGTTTTTTTTCAAACCTTTGCCATGCATTCATTCATGGACTCACCACTGGATGTATACACCACATGTAGTGTGTGGATTCTATCCACCAGTGTAATCTTTCATCCATGATTATACATATTTGTTTTGTTCTTCAAGGTTTGCTGCTGCTGCATCAGTGCAAGCAAAAAGTAAGTAAAAAGTAGGTGAAGTTATTCTGTTATGGATCAACAGTTTTCTTTTCCCTGTCATGCATTCATTCATTCATTCATTCATTCATTCACTCACTCACCACTGGGGGATGTACCATGTACAACCACATGGATTGTAGGGTGTGGATTCTATCCACCAGGGCAATCTTTCATCCATAATTACATACATGCATTTGTTTGGTTTTTCAAGCTTGCTGCTGCCTCTTTTTTTAGCTGTTGTAAAGTAAAATTAAGTGAAAGTAAGTAAAGTTATTCTGTTATGGATTAGCAGTTTTTCTTTTCCTTCACATGCATCATCCATTGAGTCAACTCACCACTGGGGAGGGAATGTACCATGTACGGCCACATACATTGTAGGATGTGGATTCTATCCACCAGGGTAATCTTTCATCCATAATTATATGTACTTGTGTGGGTTCTTCAAGGTTTGCTGCTGCCTTTTTTTGGCTGTAGTAAAGGAAAATTGAGTGAAAGTTAAGTAAAGTTAGTGTGTTATGGATCAACAGTTTTTTATTGGCCTTGCCTACCAAGGCAAGGATATTGTGTTTAGATTCATTATAGAGTTAGTAGCTTAAGGGATTTTGGCCCCTAGGTAATATAGCTCTATTTTTTATATGAGGATTTTTGGAAAGATGATACTTTGGCTTGTGTTAAAATTTGAGATTAGTCATAGAGTTATAATATCTTAAAGGATTTTGATTTCTTATATAGAATTTTTTTAAGATTATATTTTTGCACGTTGAAATATTTGAGTTACCATAACTCTTCTTTTGCCTTCAGGTACTTTTTACTGTAAATGGCAAGGCCACAGTGTGACACACCCCTTGTTTTCCTTACCATGCATTCATTCATTCACTGGCCAGAGGGGATGTATGTACTAAGTACACCACACGTAAGGTGTGGATTCTATCCACCAGGGCAAGTGGGATGGGGTAGTTGTTGGCAGAGGGTGAGAAGGAAAAGGGAAGTGAGGGGAGGTGGGATGGGATTATTTTTGTCCAAGCTGCCACCAAACATTTGTTTTTTAATCATGTTTTTTTTTTTCCCCTTGCCTGTTGTTGCCATAAAAGCCCCCCTGTAGTCTTTCCAGATGCAAAAGGGTGAAAGAATGTGTCCAAGTTGTGTAGGCCAGAAGGTTGCACAGAGCTCCAGAGCGGTGTTGAAATTGCTGTGGTGGAGCGCTAGTAGGCAAAGGGCATGATTGCAATTCAAGTATTTTGAACTGTTTCTGTTGTCTCCAAGTGGTTTGATTTCCAAGGAAGATGTCAATAACAGTGGATGAATTCCATGATGAAGTTTCTATTTAGGGGTGTCAAAAAAGCATGTACAATGAAATCTGATCTAACCGAATTAGACAGGGGTTAGGTGGCACATACACTAAGTGCGCAAACTTGATCATCATCCAAAACTGGTGGCAGCTGAGGACTTCTACTTGTTGTGCAAAAATTATAACTTTCACTTCTTGTGCAAAAACAATTGCCTGTTTATTTGTTTGTTTGTTTTCATGGCTGTTAAAAATTGTTATCTTTGTCGAGGAGGTAGTAAGATTATGGTTTGCTTTTTTCAGCACTCTTTTCTTCTGCCTAGTTTAAAGAAATGGTAACAACAATGGGTAACAATATGTGGTGCAGTCCATTCTATTGCGGGGAGGGGTTTTGCCAATTTATGAGCAAATTATACGGGTAATCAAGAAGAATTGTGACAAGTTTCACATTGGTGAACGGTAGCATGATTGAAAGTGTCTTCTTCACTTTCCCATTGGTATTGCCTCTTCTTGAAGGTGGGCTCTATTTGTTTTTCTGTTTCATGGTGATCTTCTTCCATTTCCATTGGTATTGCATATTTTTTAAGGTGGCTTTTTTATTTTCACTGGCCTTCAAATTTACACTCCACCTATCCGTTCATTTTGTTATTTCAAATCTTGTAAGGTGTAGTAACTAGTAGCCTAGCCCGCCTCAGTTTCAGCTAGCTAATTAAATTAGGGTGTCCAATGACATGTTAGAACTGGGAAAAACCTAGACAACATGGGGATGAGGTTGCATACTTTTTTCCCATGGTTTGTTGAAAGGGATTAAGTTAACTATTGGAGTGTTTTTGAGATGTTCCACCTCTATTCCAAACACAAATATACAATGATGACTCAATGTGGTACACATAGGTTTTCACCAATATTACTTAGTGGCCGAAAAGTCTTGCCCAACTTTGATTCGTCTACAAATGTTAGTATGTTTGGTGTCATATATACCATCATTGGTCAAAACCTAATTCCAGCATTTGTCATCACCCCTTCAACTTCTTTACCACTTGAACCACAACCACCCAATGCTAGTTTTTTGTTTGTCTGGTCTCCAATGAAACACATTCTTAATGGATTCCTCAATTGGGTGTCCTCACAATACTCCTCTCCAAAGCACTTCTGAAGCAATTTGCACTTTGAAATCTCTTATAATGTTATCAATGCTCTCAATAATGGGTGTTTTATGTTGGACATTCAATGTTGCTCCCACGGATCTCCAATAATTATGCTGATTTTTCATTTCCACAATTTACATGCTCCCTTATTCAATGTAGCCATAAATATAGAAGGTTGAATTAAGATTTGTACTGCACATCTGGTTTGTAGCCAGATTTGGCTAAATCATCTAGGTTTGATCGCCATTTTGCCTACTTCTTCCTATGGATGATCTTAGGCTACATAAAGAAATTTCTTAAAAAAACACTGCTTATGTTAAGCTCCATTGAACAAGCATTTTGGCAAAGCACAATTTTGGATCTACTCACGTATCTCATATCCTTTTGTCAATGGTTTTGGCCGAGTGGGGCCACGGGGCAGAGGTAGGTACAAAGTACAGCTCTGCCACGAAATGGAAGTGCATAATACTCATGTGCAAGTGATGTCAGGTCCTCAATGACATTATATAGTTTCTGACCATCACATTCACCAATAGTCCATATGTGGCTTCAGAGGTTTAGTGAGCTTATAAACTACTCTAACCTAAGATGTCAAGAGGGAGGAGTGAACATTTAAGTCTAAAGACCAAAAGAGCCTAACCACCGATATCTGGGTCCCTCAGCTTTACTGATGCCTCCCTCCCCCTTTGGGATGGTCTTGCAGCCTTACCTGCAGCAAGCCTCAGTGGCTCAATGGCCTATTACACAAAGCAGAAACAAGCTTTAGCCCAGTGTTTTGTGTGTGTAAGTGTCAATAGCTGTATATACATATATATGATGTATAAATCCAGTGTAAGTGTACATCATTTACACTTACACGTCCAATTGTTTTACACTTACACGAGGCCAGTGTAAATATTTGTCAAATGCACTTACACAGCCCCAGGTAAATGTTTTGGGGCATGTAAGTGTAAATACTAAAATTATTTGTAAAGTCACCATGCCTTTAGGCTTCCTTTCGCCCCAAACCCTTCTTTCAGGGGTATCTGTAAAGTAAGAAAATTTTAGTAAATCTGGGAATGAAATGCTGAAAATCAGCATTTAATGCACAAGGTTCAAGACTAATTATAGTAGCTCTACAAGTAGGAGCAGTAATGGAGGTGAAACTCAGTTCATCACAAAAACTGAGGTCCCCACCACCCTTGAATGGTAATGTTTTTTATTTTTTGAATCTCACTCTATTTATGATCAAACTTAGGGTTCTAGCGTTGTTTTCCTTACTTTATAAATAATTTTATTATATAATTTTAATGACCAGACCTTTTTGCAATGGGCCATTTAGCTCACTTATCATCAAAAACATTATGAAATCTCCCTTCTTCAAGTAAAAATCACATTTTTTACATTGTTATATATTTACATTGTTTTACATAGTCATGTAAAACCATATAAACATATATATTTTTACATTTACATTGTTTTATCAGACTCTGTAAAACTATGTAAATATATTTAATTTTACACTTACACTGACTACACGGAATCAAATAAATTTACATGGTTTTCCATTTACACTCGCATGGAGTGTAAATAAAATTCATTGTGGGATTTACACACACACAGTGTAAGTCCCAAACCATTTACACACACAACACTGCTTTAGACATCTCATACTTCAATTCAATTAAAATGTCTGTGAATCATGCCTTAGCTTTTAATCATCTCTCCAACAGAGTTTTTTTTTAAAAATTCATGAGGAAGGTGGACTGGCAATCCTCCACAGGACTGCACAGGAGGACTTAGCCAAATCTGGCTACAGATCAGAGAGAAAAGTAGCTTGTTTTTGAAATCTAACTATCAACGGATGAGTTGCAAGAACTTTACTTTACTTTTTATTTAACGCCAGTCTGAATATGGCTATTTCAATCTTTTTTGGGTCAAAATGTGGCGAATTTGGAAGTTTTTTTCCCACAAAATTCTCTGTAGAAGTTGTAGGCTTTCTTTTTTGGTTGCCAAGTGGCAAAAGTATGACCCCCCTCCTCCCTGCTCACCAGTGAAAATGTGGGTATTAAATTATTTTATCATAACAGGCTACCATGGAAGGTGCACTGATCATCATCATTAGTTCACTAAGTGTCACAAAAATCCAATAAAAGATTGATGGCTGGAACCATCACAGGGGAGACAAAAAGGGAAGGCCAAAAAACGCACAACTTGTAAAAACCTTAAAAAAGAAAAGGGAGAGAGCTAGTCCCTTTTGTGGTACTAAGATGTCTCACTCACGGCCCTTTTAATGTCGTCAACATGTAAATTGTAATGGGAGGTCTAGAACAAGCATCACTCGTCAATGTAATTTTCCTTTCTATAGCAGAGGCTAAAACACATTGAAAAACAATACTAACACATTGCCTAAAAAATTTAATGAAAAAAGATAAATGACCTCCCAATTGTCTATCATGAAAAAAACGAGCACATTCTTTGATGAAATGATCCATATCACACCTGCACCTCCATGACCATCAAAATAAAATGGTGCCCCTCATGAAACCTTCTATACTTGTAATGACATTAAGTTATGTAGTTGCACCTGCTGGTCAATTAATGACATTCAAAGCCACCGTCTTTTGTGTTGGGGCTGTAACCATCACATCAGCAACAAAAGCTTGGTCTTTTCAAGTCATGTAGAAATTGGCTTGTAATGAGACTTCTAACGTAAGGGCATACCATCGCTCTTTCCATATAGCATGCCCATTTTTTCGAACGAAGGCATATATGACATCTTAGATGGCATCATGTGTGGTTATTTGCCAACCTCTAAATAGGCAATGAACTAAATGTGTGCCAAATGTGTCCAACCCATGTCCACACTAACATGTGAGAAAATTAAATGTCAAGGGTTAAATCAAATTGAGACAAAAACGTAACACCAAGGTGAAAGTAGAATGTGCGATGCAAAATGAATGAATAGATGGCCTAACAACCAACCATAACCTTTCCCCCTTACTCAAACAAGAATGAATGCGAGCTCAGGATGTTGAGGAAATGAAATCATCCTCTAAGATAAACCTAAAGGATGTGTCATGGTGGATGTTCATCAGAGATGCTTATTGTCGCAATCCCACTTTGAGGGAGTTGTGAGGTCGCCACTCACACTCTCGAAAATGGGACTTGGGAGTCCTTCGGGACTCCCAAAAACTCAGAGCGTGATTGTAGGGGTCAAAACACCTTGCATTGAAGCGTTCTTGGTACCGTTGGAAAGGTCTTGAAGTTTAGATGTCCAAAATGGCCTCACATGAGCCATTTGGACATCTGCAGCACAAGTTATGGTCAAAAGAAGGGCCGGAAGTCAAACTGGCAATTTGATTCCCGACCACTAAAAGTCAGGAATCGACCCGACTTCGGTGCGTGCAAGTGAAGTGCGACACACCATTGGAAAGCTCTTGAGGAGAGCTACAACTTTGGTTTAGACCTCAACCCGATCTAAGTTCAGGGCGAGGAGTTATGAGTGTCCAAAGTCCCGAGAGTCCAAACTGGGATAATTTCGGGACTCCACTTTGGGAGTCTCGGGAAAAAGAGCCATTTGGATGCAAGTCTTGTGGAGAGCTGCAAAGAATACTATATGGGGGAAGGTGGTGGCTTCCTCCAAGTCCGGGCCGTGGTGAGTCAAGTGAGTCCAAGTCAGCCTGTGGTTTGTCCCAACACCAAATAGGTGCAGAATGAGTTCTAACCCATTTGTGGGTTGGATTTGGATGCAGGATCGTGTAAGTGAGTAAGCTTGTCCTTCTTCTTAGTCTATCCCGAAGCTTTTAGCACGCCCCTCTCACCCCCTTTAGTGCTGGAAGCTGGGAGTAGCTCCAAGTCCCAAACTACTTCCGCATTTTGACATAGTTGGACCCCTTTTGGGTCCAACAAAGGATTTGGGAGTGTGTCATTTATAGACCTGGGGTGCCAGTAACTACCAAACTCTTAAAAAAAGGGTGCATCTCCCTAGCTATAAAAGGAAGGCCATTTCACACTACATGTAAGCATGTTTGAAACATGTGTGGACCCCCTTTCAACCTAAAAAACATATTCTTCCAAAATGGGTATGTCAAAAATACGAAACCTAAAGCATAAATATCGAACCACTAGAACCCAACTCTTTAGAAAAACAAACGGGCACAATCTTCCATAGAAAGAAGGCCTACACCACCAAAAGATATCGGTAGTTGAACCTAACACCTTGCTAAGGGGTAAAGGACTATCAAAAACCTGGACCCATAATGTTTCCACATACCTGCATAATTTCCTATTGAAACTCACCAAAAGAGATAGAAAGGAAGAATAAATATGTATTATTTAAGTGAAATAGAAAGGTTGATGAACTACACATGAGGAAAAAATGCCCAAAGCAACATGGGCATCCTTTAAGAGAATAAGATCATTGATATGCGACATGTCCTGAGATAAAACCTCATCCAAAAAATGCGTGACAAAATTTTGAAAACTCACTGGCACACTTAAAATGCATAAGCCATATGTGACCAAAATGCAACTTTGAAGAATCTCTATGCTTGGAAAGATCCCTAATGGACTCCAAAGCTTGCACTTTGACACATTGACCCTAAGCCCAATTAAGGTTAATTGGGTTGAAAGGTGGTCAAAAGCGCAAGTAATCTCACTCATAGGCCCCACAATGCAAGTATCGTCTGTTAAGGATGGAAAAACATAGTTGGGGGCCCACACAATGGTCTTTAAGAGAGCTCGATAATGGGCCGAAACAAATAAAAAGCCTCATAGGGGGTCACCTTATCTCATGCCTAAATATGATTCAATAATGGTGACCCCCTCTAGATGATGCCCATGTTGGAAGTAAAGAAAAAAAACAACACCATAAAATAACCTAGTAAAAGGGACAATATTCGCTAAAAGCCCCCCGGCATCACACAAGTTTCTGAAAATAACAGCCAAAGTTAACCTCAACTAAGTTAATATTTGGTTTCACCTTTACCCATAGTTACCAAGATGAAACCAAATATTAACTCAATTGAAGTTCATCCGCAATTAAGTAATAACAAGCATCTAGTGGATGGTGCACTAGTGGGTGTTGGTCCACCATGGCCCTGTTAGGGTCTACACACACACTTGTCAATAGTAGGAACAATTTTATGCCCATAAATAGGCATAATAGTTTTTACATGCACATAATCATTCTCAATCTAGATTAAGTATAACATCTTTCATCTTTTCTAGGGGAGATATTCAAAGATATAAAATGCCTTCCTTAAACACTATAAAATTTATCCAAGTGTTTTATGGGTGGGCAAATCCCATCAATGCAAGAGGACTTGAATATTTCCACACAATATTCTCATGACACATGTGTGAAGTAAATTTTGCGGTTCCATCCATTATAATGTATAATAAATGATATTTATTGTGGCATATATTACATTAAAATGGCAATTTGACATTAGTTAATGGCACATGTAATACAAATAACACATTCACCTTCGTTCCATCCATGGTTACTTTGCATTAACAATTATTGATAAATATATAGTCGACTAGTTGGCCATCCCCCCCAAAACAAACATCATGCTACCAATGTTGCTAGTGAAATGTAATTGGACTCTACTTATTTCCGAGTCACCAAATGCAATTATAATTAGGTATAGACAAGTCATTATTGGGGGACATGGGACTCCACTAGATTCAATGATGGGTGTGACCATTATTTTTTAATAAGAACACAAAGGTGTTCACCATATGGTGTCTTCAATTTTTGGAAAAAATGTGAAATATCAATGCACAAAAGAAAACACTTTCTTATAGTGAACTTTTGTAGGTCTAGTCTTCTTTCTTGGCCCAACTAGGAGTTGTCTTGCTTTTGAGTGGTTCTTGTTGGGGGTTTGTTTTTTTTTTTCCTTGGTTGGGTTTGTCTTCTCCAACATGAAATTTCAAATAACACTTTTCACTTAGGAAATTGACCATTCACTTTGGATGAGTGGGGGAACAAAAAGGCCATTATGTGTAGGAGTAACAATCATAACTAGAATACCATCAACAAAATAAAAAAAGAAAGACATTATCACCCCCAAAACCTTAGAAATCATCAACTTGTTGATTTTTTGACCTACAAGTAGGTATTAGCTTTCCAGCTATTCCATTGAAAATATTTCCCTTTTATGAACTAAGAATCCTCTAGCAAAAATGTGTCAAAAATATTGTTACTATAAGATTTATATCTTTCCAAAGTTCACAAAGCACCTTACCATCACAAATATCCAAAGCAACGAGAGCTAAATTATATTATGTGAAAAAATGAAGACAAATATTTCATGAAAGCTCAAAGTTCAACAAATGGAAGACTTACTAAAAGAAAAATCATAGAAATATAGAAAAAATAAGTGATCTTGTAAGTAATCCAAAATCTAAGATTAGAATTTTATGGGCATTTTATATGAGGGTCCAAGGGGGATGGTCCAACAAAATGGAGCAATCTTATTTGTCAAGAGTGATAAATTAGACTCAAGGCCTATAAATGAGGATTCAAGATCAATTTAACCCAATTGGAGGTGGCATTTACATGACATCATTTTGGAAGGAAATTCAATTGGTTCGAAATTTTTAAATGATGTTAAAAGGAAAGCTCATGGTTTGGAAAACCTAGATGTCAATTAGGGTTTAAGGTTGTTTCCTTCATTGTTTTAAGAAAATAATTCACTTTTTTTTTCAAAATGAAATTGTGTAAGAATGAAAGAGATTTTATGTATCGAGGACATTGTTGAAAGCACACCCATCACTTCATTTTTTAGCACATCTAGTGTTGACATGGTTGGATTTGTAAATCCACGCAAGGTTGTTTATCAAAGGAATGCATTTTTAACCCTTGCAAATGCACAAAATGGAAGTGTTTCAAAAATGAAAGTTGAAAGTTTTGGTCATGGAGGGTTGAAGCACCCATTTTCACAAGTTCAAGGAGATTTATATTTATGAAAAATCCTTAAATTGGCTCCCCTTCCCAAAAAGAGAGTGACAAGAATGAAAGGGCTAAAAACATTGAGCAAGTGGTGAAATATTACATATCATTGCACTACAAGGAAAGATGGAGCTTGAATCTGTCAAAAGTGTGAAAAAAAAAAACATTTTAGTTTATTTGAAAACCTAATTATGTTTGTTTTGATAGAATTTTGAAAATGATCTTTTTTTAATATCTGAAATTGTTATTTTTCCATATCTAAAATTTGAACAAAACAATAGAATTTCCCCCCAAAAAAACCAAAAAAATTAAATTCACATTGTGCCAATGTGCCTTTGCCTTTCGCCCCCCTTTTCCCCATTGAATATCACCACTTTAACCACAAAGAACTTAAAAACCACATCTCCTTGGGGGGAAAGAAAGGAGTTAACCACAAAGTGAATTTTACTTCAACTATTTTGATATAAATTGCATTACTTTATCAATGTAATCAATTCTGATTTATTTTTTTCAAAGATTTTTTTCAATTCCTAAATCATGATTTTTTTATCCTAATTTGTTTCTTTTTTAGGAGTGAAAATATGGCTCAAATTGCACACTTGAATGTTGGCTTTAATCCCTAGTTTTTCAAGGATTCCAAGTGCTTGCAAGCAAAAATTCAATGCAATTTACAAGCAATACAAGGATGACAAAGGAATTTCAAGTAGTGATTGCTATGAATTTCCTTTGTATGATGCATTGGAAAGTTGGTGGCATCAAAGTGAAAATGTGATGAAACATGTGAATGCTTTTATGAATGAAATTGTGGGTAGTTTAGAATTTTAAATGTAATTATTTTAAATATGATGGTAGTAATGAGCCCTTGGATAGACCTCTCACTCCATATGATGTTTTTTTATAACAAAGCAAAAACCAATGTTTTATTCAAAAATATGAATGTTCAAATTAAACATATGATAGTTAAAATATAAATTACATAACATTTGAATTTTGGATCATTCATCACAATTTCCTCCAATTCAAATGTATCCAGGAAGGCAACATTATTATATTTTCTCAAATTAACTTCAAAAAAGTTTTTTTGTTAAAAGTTCATGAATAACCAAAACTTTTGTCAACATCCTTTTTATCTTTTCTTCTTTTGTTTTCTTGTTGGGATTATTTTCAATGTTTGTCATATATTCATATTCACCTTGATATTTTATGTCTTCCATGTCAATCCTATCATTAGTAATTATCCGTAGATTTTGTAACCTAAGTCCATTCAAGGTCGGGGTACACAAAAGAAATGTCTTGCCCCAAAATCACTTTCGAAACATTACTTTGAAAGATGATTACGTACATGAAATAATTTTTTTGGTATGTTTTTTCTTCATTAAATATTCACATACTTTTTGATTGTGATGATTTTTTTGTGATTTAGATGATTAAACATGTTCTTAAATGTCTTGAAATATGGTTTAGGAACTATGTCCCACTATGTAGTTTTATTGAACAAAAATCAACCTAGGACTAGCAACAAATTTATTCAAATTGCTTTATATTTTAACCACAAGTTGAATAAAATATGTCCTATATGATGGCGCAAATTTTTCATATGGTAAATCACTAATTTTTTTGGAATTGATGTTTGAATCTTGGATTTTTTTCATAAAAAGATTACATTAATAAGGATAATCAAATTAATTTTATTAAGTACAAAATGACATTCCAAAGGTTTGGGAAGAAGTATAAGATGTGTGTGCAAAAACAAATAATTATTTGATGTTTTTAATAGGGTTTTAACATTTTAAATGAATGTATGTCAAGTTGAAAATGTCATGTAGTCTTACATTCCTTTTTAGTTTATATTTGAACATGACATTCAAATTTTGTTCAATTGATTTGAATCATTCATTATAACATTTATTGGTTGAAAGCCTAAACATACATATCCCCCTTTCATTGTTTAACATCTCATAACATTGATTTTGTTTTAGGACTTGGGACATAAGATAAAAGGTTGTCATGGTTCTTGTAATGGCACCCCAACTATGAATTCACTCACCTTTTCACTTGTTTAATTGTTTCTATGACCATTTTGAGCATATTAGTTCTTTTTATGTTGCCAAATGTTGATTTTTTTTTTCTTGTGTTTTTTTTTTGAACTTCTAAAGCCTAATCCGTATAAAAGCCAATCAAATTGGCAATGCACTTATTATGCAAACATATGCAAGCTATCACCAAATTTGACATGTGGCAAAATGGAATATATATTATTTTGAGTAAATTTTAAACCTTCCTTTTAACATTCCAAAAGTATTTTTTATTGGCATCCTTGTATCTAATTGGATAAAATTTCAATGTGTTTTGTATCTTGGCAACCCATCTTTAAATTCACATTTGAATGGAAATTAGAACCATGTGGTCACATTGGATGAACATCATCACCTATCAACTTGTAAGGTAAAAATTTATATTTCATCACACGATTTCCTAAATTTATTTTTTGAAAGGAAGCCCAATTATGAATATTTAGCCACCCATAGTTATAATCCCAAAAACTACACTTTGCATCTATATGATTTTGGATCTATGTTAGGTGTAATAATTGGAATATGACTATCGTTTATGGCACCTAGAATGTAAGACATTTTATATAAGCTTTTAAAACTAGTGACAATTTTTTTGATCTCGTTTCTAATCAATTTAGGTATCACCAATGATTTCAAAAACTTTCTAGTTATTGCCAAAAATTCTATCCCTATGACCAATTCCATACTTTCTACAATGTCATAGACTTCTCCACACATTTGCAATGAGTTTTCACTACCCATTCTTGGAAGAGCCATTGTTATTCTAGCTTTTACATGGACATTCTTTTTAATGTTTGTATTTTTTTTCATTCAAAACTTATATTGATAACTCTAATCAAAGCACAAAATGTAATTTAACCTTTTATGTTGTCAAAACATCTTCTCAAAAAATTTAAAAGCTTTCAAAATGTTGATTCCCATGTACTTAATTGCTTTCTCATACTTCCATATGTTTTGAACTCTTGGTGGCATGTCAACATACTCTGAAAATAAAACAACAATGCACCCATCATACTCTACTATTATGTAATGACTAGTTGCAATGAAACCGCTTGTGCATTGTCATAGTAAAAATTAGGATCATTGGTGTTTTTTCTTATGTTCATCCATTGTGTGTGCAATAGGAAGAAAGAAGCAAAACAAAATGAAAAAAAAGGGGAAGAAATGTCACCCTAGTCCTCTCACATGTGGATCCCACATTTATACCAATTGGACCTTATACATTTAGACACACTCATTGTACCTTACAATTTTTATTTTTTAAAATGTGAAGAACGGTCCAATTCAAGGATTCAATTTGTTTTGATTTGTCTCAAATTGGTCCATAAGATTTTGGACCTTGGACCTTCATTTAAAGTGGCTTTTAATTACATCATCAAACAAGAATTAAGTAGCATGGTAAGCTAGTTATTTCCAATGTCTCATCTTTGGCAACCACAAAGATGGTATTAAGGATTTGGATTTTGAATTAATAAAACCATTTATGGGAGTTTTAACAATGTGGAAATGACATTCAAAAGTGGTCACATAATTAAGTGACACATAGTTAATTACTTTTAAATGAATATAAAACTCAAATGAATAGTCATTTGGAACCTACAAGTAACTCCATTGAGGCTCAACACATATTCCATTCATGCCCCATTTGGTGTAATCATTGATTTCTTGTTTCTAATTTAGCCCAATGGTAACTACACAATGGTTATGAATGTTTCAACCCAAGGAAAATTTTTCTTCTCATGTTACAAATGTATTTTCTTGTGCATTTCCAAAAGCACAACTTCACTAAAGTTCAATGCATGTTCCATTAATGGCAATTTGGCAAAGTCATCGATTTTTCAACTCTCTAATTTTGCCCAAATGGGACCTATGCTATTACTATTAATGTCCTCACCCCAAAAGGAAATGTTTTATTTCACACTACAAGTGTGTTCTATGGTGTGCCTCCAAAATCATGCTTTACACCTAATCAATGACAACCATGTTTTTCTTTAAGCCGTAAAGCACAAGACCCACAAAATGAGTAAGCAATAAAAGGGAGGAAATTTTGTTGGAAATGAAGATAGACAACTTGGAGCTTATTTTTTCACATTTTGTAAGAAGCTTGTCTAGACAACATGTCAAAATTATCAACCTTTGAGGACCATTGGATTATTCATTATACATCAATCAAGCATGAAAGCAATGACGGTAGGCCAAGATTGAAGCTTTGAGAATTATGTTGCTAGATCAACCATGATATGTTAAAAATTATTGGAGTTTATTCAATTGTAGTCATGTTGAATGTGTTAGGGACATCACAAGAGGACATACATTATACCAACACCATGGATTACGATTACATCCATGACTAATTTTGTAATTATATGTAAAATATGTAGATGATTATGTAGTCAAATAGGATTTGTCACATTGGACATGGTGTTTATGACTATGTACAAGACATTTATGACTTCATCCATGTGGATGGAAATAGTTTTAAATTATTTTTAAAAAATTCACATATATTTATTTTTATTTTATTTCAATAAACTTGAAATGTTATTTTTAAAAATAATTATCATAAGTTGACTATCATATGTACATAGTCATTCCAATGCAACGAATTCATCTCAACTGTTGTAATGGAAGTTTTCAATTACAATCACGTAAGTCACAAGTTTAAATTGAGATAAAAGATTGTTGAAACAAATCACCCCCATAGCTATAAAACAAGTCCTTAACCAACCAAACACACCTTTAACTTGTGATGAATTGATGTATAGTGATAAATATGTCCATTTTAAATATCTCACATAAAAAATAAAATCCCTCATATATTTTTCAAATAAATTAAATGAATTTTTTTATTTCAAGATAGTTCACAAAGATATATGCATTCAATGAAACATAATTTAGAAAATTTGAAGTTTATTTGTTTGTTTGTTTGTTTTTTTTGTTTTTTTGACTTGGGCCATAGATTCAAATATAATGTCATTCCAAATATAATGTAAATAGTGAATTAAAAAAACTTCTCTCTAAATAACCAATCCCATTTTCCCATATCATTTTGATTGGATTTCCATTATTTTTTAAACAAATCACAAAGAAGGTGGGATTGAATCCTAGTATTGTGTTTGCACCCTTATGTAAACTTCACATGAATTTAATTTTAAAACTTAATTTAACTTTAAAACCTTTAATTTGAAATGTAAAACCTTTAACTAATCATTTGCAATATGACTATTCACAAGTCATAATACACAACCAATTACTTTTTGAAAGCCACAAATTGTAACTCTAAACTTACAACTTACAACCAAGTTACAAGAAATCTTGGTTTATTTGACCACAAGTTTTAATCAAAAAGTCACATTTAACATCTTTACCAATTTGATTAGCTAGTTATTTTGGACAAGTTGATTATAACATGTCCAATTTAACTACTAATAAAGGTGACCATGTGGTTAGTTGACTGACATGGAATTAGTGGACAATTGGACTAATCAGTTTAAGTAATGTCAATTAGACTCTTGGTCAAATCAGTAATCAATTTGAAGCTACACCCACCTATTAGCCAATTTATTTAAAGTGCCTCCATATTAACATGAACCAACCCTACCCACGTAGGTTAGTACTTATGTTGTGAATATTTTGAGAGCATTTCATTTGTAAGTTGAGAAAAAATCATTTAAATTTTTATCATTAAAAAATGTCGCATTATACTATTATGTAAAAATATGTTTACAAAATCTCTTTCAAAATATGTTGTATTTAAAAAATATCCCCAAAAATAAAAGTCATATTAAAATATTGGTTATTGTGTTTAATGAATGCTTTTGAATATTTTCACTAGAAGAAAATTCATTGTTTTCAATCAAAATTTGCAACTAAAAAATGTCATTTGTAATTAAAAAGTAGTTGCAAATAACATTTTTAAAACTAGTTTCTTTCCTTATTAAAATTCATTTCAAATTATGTCATAATGGTTTTTAAAATATATTATAAATATGTAAACACATTCAAATACCTACAACATTAACACAATTTTTGACATTAAAACATGAAAAACCAAACATCAATTACATAGCTTATGGTTCCCATTTGTGTGGACTCCATTTACTTAACTATTAACCGTCCTACCTACTTATTTATTATGTAAACAAATAATAACTTAAGTAAATAATAATAGTAGATTAAACTAGGTAGCCTAGGCAACGAATGTTCACATAGCCTAGATTAAATAGCTTAGGCTAGAAGTCTAACCCGTGTAGCTTAACTTATTAACCTACACAACCTATCTTAGACATGTCATGAGGTTGCAAGTATGAGGATTTGAACCTTCCATAGGTTCATATTGAAGGACCAAATCTTTAATATTTGTATCACATTCAACAAATAATATATTAAATCATCATATTATTATGAACATTTTTTTTCTAACTTATTTACCTTTAGCCTAGTTTAGCTACCTTACATATTTAACTAGTTAGCCTACCTTCCTACCTTCCTACCTACCTACATTAAGGCTTAACAACCTACCTATAAACAACCTATTAATTAGCCTAGCCATTTGATTACTTAATTTTACCTACAACTAGCTTACATAGCCTACTTATTCAATCTATATAGGCTACCTCTAGCCTAGTCACCTACAAAGCTTGACTTATTTTCAAATACCTAACCTACCAACTTACATGTAGTTACCTACCAAACCTACCTACCAACTATTTTATTTAGCTATCTAATTACCTACATGGCCTACTTACCTAATTTAGCTTACCTACTTAATTTATTTACCTAGACTAACTATGTACTTACTTAATGTACATTTGTAGCCTTTCTACCTACATAACCTAACCTACCTAATATATATTCCTAATGGGTCACTTTCATGTATTTTCATGACCATCAAAACAAACACATGTCCCATTTTATTAGAATCTTGTTTTTTAGTATTACAAGTGTTCACTTGTTTGTCTTTTTAGATTGTCACATTTTGACAAAGTAGTCAAAAAATGCATGTTGCTTGGAATTTTTTGTTTCCAATCAAAAAGACTAAATTTATAATAAAAATGAAGTTAGTAAAGTTGGCAATTCAAAAAGCCATGAGTTCTTGCAACAAACTATAAACTTCCACATGATAAAAAATCAACAAAGTTGATAGTTGATGCATTGATCTCATACTTGACACCAAATAAAATAATTCATAATTTAGCTACATTGCCTTTCTATATTGCTATAAGCTTCTTGAATTTCCATAACAAAATATATCATTACAATTTTTTTCCAAAAATCATTATTATTACATGCCTGAAAAAGTTGGTTGCAACTTTTGGTTATCCCAAAAAGAAGTCAAGAAAACCTCTGATAATTTCTAAGTTGCAATTCTTGTACATCCGAGCTTCTTTGCAGTATTGACCATTAGGGGTTCAATGCACACAATTTTTAGAAAAAAAATCATGTTCTCTAATTAAGTGGGTATATACCCAAGTTGATAACCAATGGGGGTTTGTAACATTTTTCATAATCACCTAACATTGATAGCTAGAGATCTTTGAAAATTATTCAAGTCAATCTTTGTTTAGCAACAAATTATGACCATGCAAATGCAACACCTATTACAATGAACATTTCAACTAGTTTTGAAAACAATAATAAAATATGCCTATTAAATTAGGGGTAAAAAAATTGGACAAAATTTGACATGAAAAAAAAACTTTAGTATATATGAAATAAGCAAATAGGTGATGAAATCTAAACTACAAAACCTCGGCCATGAGTCAATCTTACAAACTAATTACATTTAGTTTCTACATTTCTTAATATATGTATGGTTTGTTTTATCTACTCATGAGAAGAGCTCCAATTGATGATGTTGGTCTATTTTATTTAGGTGTTAATAATTTGTGTATTTGCCATGCTTGTCATCATTCATGATTCCCATATTCACAACTTATTTGATTTGGGTATTTCTTTTGTTCTCACTCTTTGTCTTCCTTCAACTAGAATCCTCTTTTTTTTGGTGGTAGTTGAATGAATAAAGGAAAGTCTTGGGGCACTTTTAAAATGTGATTATGAACTTTAGAAATATCAATGGAAACACCACTAGGAATATGGAATGGGAAATTGTGGAACAATATTGAAAACTTTGAAAGCATTATTGGAACATCATGTGGAAATTTTTGGAAAATCATGGGAAAGAGATTTAGAATTAAAGAAATAATTGTTGGGAACGTATAGAAATACACTTGACAATTTCATTGAAACTTTGGTAGTATCAAGCAAAACAAATCATCACTTTTCTATTATATAAACATTGGGGAATATTCACAATTCAATAACTTGACTCTTTACACGTGCAAGCTAGTCCTACACCCCCACACTTTTATGACAATTCTAGCCACTCCAAAAACTTTTCTTGGTGTTGAAATAGAACATTGAGAGCTGTATGACCTTCATTGAAAGCATCACCAGAATTTTGGTAAGAACATCATTTGGATACCTACAAAGTATAAAGACAATAACAAAGCTTTCATGCACAATATATTTCAATTTTTCAGATGTCCATAACAATTGATTATAGGTTGATGCTTGATTGGTACCTATTCAAAATGGTATGAAACCAGAAATTCACAAAAGAACATGAATATCACACATACATTTGCACCTCAACCTTTTGAAGTAACAAAATTTTGCCAAAGGATGAAGCTAAAATTGAAGTGATTGTGCAAAAATGAAGTGAGTTTTGGGGATTTCAATTGCCAAAAGTCAAAAAAAGGAAAACAAATAGAAATAAATTGTCAGATTTATAGATTTCCTTAATTTTTGAAACTTTCATATCTGGTTTACATACAGATTTGGTTAAATCTTCCTGTGGATATATTGCCACTTCAACTACATCACAAAATCTTTTAAAAAAAGCATTGGTGGTCCTTCGGAGAACCCTCCTAATTTGAGCCTTTCTCCAACGATTTGATCTTTGCACCTAGAATCATTCGAAAAATGCCATGTCTATGTCTTTTTGTAACTTGCAACCTAATGTGTTTTGTAACAACATGGTTTTTTCATCTTGGAAGCTGTTCATGGTTGCTTTTCAAACTACAGATTAAAACTAATTCTAGCATCTTCCTTCCAAAAAGAATATGTTGGCTTTGCTATAATATTTTACTTAGGCAATGACACACAGAAGTTAGGATGAAGTATAGCCTTCAAATAACATGACTGGAACAGAATTTGCATCTGCGATACATACACTTTAAAAAGATCAGTAAACTAAAGTGACTGCTTTTGATTTAGCCGGTCTGAATAAGTAAGTTACACTCTCCGTTGATTTTGGTAAAGCCTGTAGAGGCCCAAATAGGAAGATCTTAAATAACCGACGTGTCTTTATTGCAGTCAGTACAAAAGTATTCCCTGGTTCTTTTTTTCCATGTCTACTAGTCGATTCTTTGGGGGGCAAAAATCCTCGAAACGTCACACAATTTTCTGGAAAGCAAATATTCTGTTGTAAATTTCTTTTTATATGAAAAAATAAGTCAAATTGTGATAGAAAACAATTTTGTTTTTTGGGGAAGGTGTCACCACATTCATGTCTACCTACACATTTAAAGAGTTCTCTGGAAAAGAGTCACCAGTTAAGTCAAATCTGCCAGGGCATGCTTGTCACTCTGGCTCCACTAGCGAATTGAAAAACAAAAGACCAGAGGAGTCCACTCTTGACCTGATCCTTTTATTTTTCTTCAAAAAGAGAGAGAGAAGGTAACTGTTGGTTACAGACCCAAAATGTGGTCAACAGGAATAGTCTTGTTGTTCGGTTCTGGATTTCTAAAAGACCATATAACTTATAACCTGGACTTGTCTATATGGTTGAACCTGCCAACAATACTCTACAGGACCCTCAAAGGGTGTCTAGGAAGCATAAATTACAACTTATTTGCCTCAAGGACTGCAATAAGAAGTGAAGTAGGTAATACTTTTGTACTCCCCTGCAGAAGTGACATGTCACTAATTTAACGTCTTCCTTGGGCCCAAATAAGGGGGTGCTGATGGAGATGGCTTCACCTTAGAGACTGGAAACTTTAGTTTTACTGGATCGTACTAGTGAGGTTTATTTTTTGTATTGCAATCAGTGTTGAAACTTAATTCTAGTTGGATATTGGCAGGCTAACTATCAGGTTGCAACTTCTATAGTTTTATTGTTAGTCATTGTTATGTTGATTCGCTTGCAGTTTTGTATCTCAGTCATACCTATTGCGTCTTGCAGTCCATTCTTTGAAAATAACAACGGGTGTGTCACACTGTGGCCTTGCCATCTACATTAAAAAGTATCTCATGGCAAAAGAAAATTATGGACACTCAAATATTTCACCATGCAAAAATATTCTTCAAAATATCCTCTAAAAGGAACCAAAATCCTTCAAGATATCATAACTCTGTAACTAACCTCAAGTTTCAACACAAGCCAAAATATCATCTTTCAAAAATCCTCATATAAAAATAGAGCTAGTACCTGGGGGCCAGAATCCCTTAAGCTACTATACTCTATAATGAATCTAAACACAATATCCTTGCCTACCAACGCAAGGCCAGAGTCGGACCCTTACCTTCACCACATCCTCAAGCAAGACCTTTAAGTTGAGTTGCTGCTAGTTGCGAGAATGACTTATTTTTGCTTGTCTTAACCTTGGAGTCTGGACTTGTGGCTGAGTCTTGCTCGAGCACATCCCAGGCTCTAGTGATGTTGGAATAGGGGAAGTTTCAGAGTGTTTTTTCTTCTCTGTTGCTTGTTGCTTCCCACTTTTGTGATTCTTTCTTTCTGATTCCATTTTCATTATAATATGGGGGGGGGGGGGGGCCTTTAAACTTTGTTTGCCAAAAAATTAATTGGTTAATTTTTAAGATTTCATTATGACATTTTACATTTTTTGAAAAATCTTTGAAAGACGTTAAATTTAATTTATTTTTTTT
>Ga0116227_10004758_pt1 | contig 29285 bp, 21 predicted proteins | sample S1TSphgellanicum_FD_89693 | JGI IMG/M metagenome (GOLD analysis project Ga0116227, IMG submission 89693) | Host-associated microbial communities from peat moss isolated from Minnesota, USA - S1T2_Fb - Sphagnum magellanicum MG | ecosystem: Host-associated > Plants > Peat moss > Unclassified... | reverse complement strand
GGGGGGGGGGCCACGGGTGCATTATGCACCGGGTACACACTAGTTTGTTTAATAGGTTCTTGTTGCATAAGACACCAAATCTTTCTAATATCATATGCCATATCATAATGTCATACTTTACATCATCTCATAGTTATTATTGTTGGTTAATCACTTTTAACAATTTTACATCTTTAGCTCAAGAGTGTATAGAAAATTGAATACATGCTTACATTATGCTAAACATTCATTCTATTAATCCATTAGTTGTAATAACCATTATATTGGAACTCTACATCCACTTAGTTGCAACAAGAATACAACTACTATGTTCTTTTAGTTACAACAAGAAGACAAGAAGAAAAATGGAAGGACCATTGAACAATCATCAAAGTTAGAGTTCAACATCAATTCAACTACAACAAGAATACAATTATTGTGTCCTTTTAAATACAATAAAGATGCAACAAAAAAAATGAAAGGACCATTGAACAATCATCAATGTTGTAGTTACAACATCCTTTTAACTATAACAAGAAACACACCAAGAGTAGTAAAGAAAAATAGAAGGGGTGACATAATATCTAGGAGTTGAAATTGAAGTCCCAATTTTAAAGATTTATTACATAACACAAACTCAAACATGACGCAACAAGTATAAGACATAAAGGTGAAAAAGTTTACTTCATGAAGAAGATTATTTTGAATGTTGAAGACTTATAATAAACCCAAACTTAACAACAATAGTTGTGGAGATTCAACATGGAGAAACAACAAAACCTACAAGTTGCAATGCAAGCTACAAACCATAAATAGGTAGAAACAATGAAAAAACATAATAAATCTCTAATGTAATACAAGGAAACAAAACATTAAGCAAGAGGAGAGAGGTTGAAAAGTACTTGATTTTGCAAAGTTGCCTAGCTATTGAAGTATCATGACCACTAAGTTCATAAAAATGCCGAATTTTTTTTTAAAAAATCACCAAAAAACATGAAGCACACAATTCACATCAAAAAGCTCAACATCGATGAGAACATAAATAAACAACTTTAAGCACTATCATGGTTACATGGAGATTCACTCCAAGCATGAAAAGCAACACAATTTACAAAGCATAAACAAGAAAAAATTATAAAAATAAATAAATCCTTGTGTAGCACAAGGAAATGAAACATGAAAAAAGGGGGATGCAAAAGTACCTGAAATTGTTAATGTTGCCAAGTGGTTGAAATATTCTAACCATTCACTCATAAATATGCCGAAAAAAGAAAATAGGTCACCGAAAAAAATACAATAGAAAATGAAACTCAACAAATGGAAAGCTTGATGAGGACAACATTGTGGGAAGAAATAAAGCTCAACTAACTACTAACCCTAAACCTAACAACATCCGAAACCAAATGTGAAAAAAGAGCATTGACAAGTGTCGACTTGACAATTTAGGGATATTTTGCTCAATTCTAGGATACAAATCCACAAGCAAGTCTTCAAACTACATAGATTTCTGGTTCCTCTATACATCTGATTTCAATACCTTGCACTTAATTCTAGGTATGTTTTATGGATTTGGAACCTTACCCAACATTTTTTACCCACCCAATTGGATACCCAGCCAACACTAGTTCAAACTCATCAACAACAACCACTACCCATACATGTGTGAAACAATTATGACAACAAACAACATTTGTAAATAGTCATGTGTGCCCATTGGTGAGTGACGTGTCCCATGTTTGGCCCACAATATGTCAAAAAGAAAAAGAATTTATATTAGGGTCCATCAATTTTTTTATTAAAAACCCACTAGAAAACACAAGTTGCAAGAAAGAAATATGTAAGTTCCACTTGTCACTCAAAATTTATCATCGAGAACTTTGGGGTGGCCTTTGTATTCTACACCCCATGCCTCCTCATTACACAGATTCAAAAGGTTGGCACTTCTTGAGTATAAGAAGAGTCCAAAAGAAAAGAAAAGAACACGACACATTCAAGCAAAACACACATTCAATTCATGAACTTTAACCTACTTCTATAAACATTTCTAACATTATTATAAGTTTCATTCTGCAACACACTTCCCTTAATTCATTTGCAACAATTGAATCTATTGTGTCATCAAAGAAGTCAGCCCTTATGAACTCTATATGTCAGGATACTAGCTACTATACTTTTGGATCAGCCTAACAATTTTGATTTTGTGCATCTCTTTGCTCCACTTCAACATTACATCCCAATGTAACGTTGAAGGGGACCAAAGATGTGTCCACAATTACTTTTGGTGCTTGAGCAAATTTCATGAACCAAAGATGTAATTAAAAGCTAGATTGAAGATGAAATTTGGGACAAAACTTAAAATCACTTATGTAGCATTTATAAAGAGTGCCACCTTGAAAATAGCACTCCACATATCCAAGTAAAACATATGTATTTCATCAACTTCAAGATATTTCCTTAAAAATGTAGTGATACCAATTCATGTACTCAAACGATTGAATAGAAAATGCTTTCAAAATGTCATTTGGATAACACTTCAAATCTATATATGATGATGATCTTGTGTATGTCAATTTCACCCACAACATTGTTACAAAAACAATGTATAGAAAATGGCTACTACATGTGAATCACCCACCACCCATCAAATTTAACCAAGAAAATTAAACATGGATGAAAATATTTGTCCCATGAAAATGAAATAACATTGATTAGATTAAAGAGTGCCAAAGAAGAAATATAGTGTGCCAAAATCAAACAAACTCATTCCATTTTGTTGATTTAAGTACTCAATTTCATAAGTTTTCCTCATTCAAAGCCTTCAATTTCTCACCAATTGAATATATGCTTAAGAATTTGACATATCTAAACTCCCTAAATACATGTGTGTATGTTTATGACCCAAAAGGAAATGGCATTCCAATGTACTTATCTTGGTAGAAACTCAATGAATCACATACAACCTTGTTGTGGCTGATATGAGCTGAAGTTCATCAGAGTGTTACCATAAGCATAGGTAAATTTGATGGAATTGTTAACAAATATAACTAGTATGTAGAGCAAATATTTTTGAAATACTTCACAATTTAAGTTAAATATTTCTATTCAAATTTGGTTTCAGCAACAAAGATGATTAGAAGATTTTTGTAACCATGTTAAAGACCAAATGTTAGAACAAGTTATTGCATTCTCCAAAAAGAGCAAGATAATCGAATTCGTGCATAAGTTTCAACTGTATGTGAGAATTGAATCTGTGTACATGAATTGCATTTAACAATTGCCTTATCAAACAACACCAAAAATAGGATCAAAGTGATCAAAGGTTATTAAGAAAGTGTAGACATGGAAGATGTGTTCCTTTGATGAAGATCTCTCTTTCTTCCTTGATGTTCTGTCATTCCTGAGGCTACTGCTGGTGATGGGCTACACTTGGTTTATCAAATCAAAGTGAGAGATGCAAAGTCTGTGTGGCAAAGAAAGTGGTGAAGGGCAATGTGGATTGTTTACAATCACACTTTTGGAAACTTTTGCTTATTGTTTTGTACCCAGCAATTGTTACTAGGTGTTGTTTACTCCGTTCATCAGCACTCAGACTTCTAAAATTCAAGGTTCTCCCATGTTTCCAGCATCCTGGGTTCACCAAAGATTACTATGTCTGTCACTACATCTGTGAATTGCACATATAATTGTAATGCTCCAGACATGTGATGTCCTAAAAACTCTGCAGCTTTGTTGGAAGCATCTGCATACATGTTGCATTTTCACCTCACCTTGTCAATCCTCAGCATTGACATGTTGGAAATTCCTGTCCAAAGATTATGGTAAAGCCCTGAAAGTCCTTTGATCCCTATCTCAGGAAATGTGTTTTGAACATTCATCCAGATTTTTGTATGTCATTCTACAAGCTGTACACTGAGCACAACTTCCTTGAGTTATTCATGCTTCATTTGTAACAGAAGAGACCTGCATTTTGCTCATAACACTGCATATCTAATGTAAACAGTTATCAATACATCTGTTCACTCTCCTAAGTATTGGCTCTGAATTTCTTTCTCTGCAACATCAAGGGGGTGGCTTATATTCAATGGATCAGAAGGGGTGCTCCTGCTGTATTTCACTGTTATCTAGCTGATGCTAAGAATTTTGGAGAAATTTTGGATAAAGCCTCAGTGATTCCCAAATGTGAGAGGGTTTGTGACAGCTGCATTTCCTGATATGCCCTGTATTGTATCATATAGCTTTCACCTGCAGGTTGTCCTCAGTACACTACAGTGTGCACATCTAAAATCTGAATCCCAGAACCTGATACCTTGTGGGTGATCAAAATCCAAGCTGTTTGCATTATCTCCCCTAAAACTTGTCAAGCTTTCTGTTATATTGCAAAAATCTCTGATTTGGGTATCTATGTATAAGTCCTAAATCCCTACATCTATATCCACTGATTGCCCAATACATGATAGGATACACAATCCCCAAAATGGAAGCAGTAGCTGTGAGGTTGAAGAGCCACCCGATCTTCACATGAGTTCTTCTTGGAAGAATATCCCTTTCAAATGGAATGATGAGAGGAAACCAACCCTAATAGTCCTCTGTGCAATATGAAGCTGGTCCTGCCGCACTACTACATTCTACTTGCTTTTATAATCCTTTTTCTAGGTACACTCCAGTCTTCAGGTTGAGCCCTGCACAAAACTTCTGTACTGCGAGATCATCTGCTACTGTCTTCATTTTCTGTTTTCCTGGCTCCAAAAAGCTCTGCACTCCTTCCAAAGATGCAAGCTCTGCTTTCATAATCAGCAACTGACCTTCCTCCATCTGCTTGACGTATTTCTGCAAGTAAGGAACCCTCATCACTCCCACTCTCACTCTCACTCCATCCATATTTCCGCTTATGAGCCTCATCTTCCTCTGAGGTCCCTTGATCAGTTCCAGATAGCTGTATGTTTGAGGCAGTGATAGCTTCAGACTTCTTATCTGCAACTCCATGGGAAAACACTCTCCAATCCCTACTGACTCCGGGCATACTGTGAATTGTAGATCCCTTGCAGCTGAGAAGGAAGCTTGTTCATGTTCAATGATGGGTACAACAGAAGATTGAAGGGTTTCTGACAACAGGTCCTGACTGCCCTCCAAGCTGGTTGCATCAGATGGAGAAGCTGATGATGTTCCAGACATTGCTTCTTCTACAAATTGATCTGTGTCTCCAAGCCCTGATTTCAAAACTTCTTAAGCTCCTCCCCCTTGGGTGCCTTCAAGAGTGTAATATGATTGACATCATTTAATTACCATAAGTTGAAACAACAAATTTGTTAGTTAAAACTCATGACTATAACTCAATCTGAGTTAGGTGGAATGCATCAACAATCAAAAGTGACTGACAGAGGTTTCTTTTTCATTTTTTGGGTATCGAAATTTTCCGAGAATTTAACAAAATAATCAGCAACACAATTTGTATTCACATTAGAAAACCAAACTTCTCCAAATTTCTCCCAATTTCTTTGTCAAAAAATGCTGAAATTTCACCACAAAAAAAACCGCTGGTGACCACTACCCATACATGTGCAAAACAATAATGACAACATACAACATTTGTACACATTCGTTTGTGGCTGTTGGTGAGTGATGATTATGTCCCATGAAGGGCCAAGGCATGTGAGAAATAAAAGAACTGATATTAGGCTCCATCAAAAAATTATTAACAAAGCACTAGAAAACAAAGGATGCAAAGAAAGAGAGAAATTGAACTAATAGATAAGTCCTACTTGTCATTCAAAATTATTATCGAGAACTTTGGGGTGACCTTTGTATTCACACCCCATGCCTCCTCATTCCACAGATTCAAAAGGTTGGTCCTTCTTGAGTACAAGAAGACTGCAAACGAAAAGAGAAGAACAAAACACCTTCAAGCAAAACACACATTCAATTCATGAACTTTAATTAGCCTAATTCAATAAACGTTCATAACACTACTCCAAGTCCAAGGCTGCAACACACTCCCATTAATTCATTTGCAACAATTGAATCTTTTAAGAAGTCAGCCCTTATGAACTCTATATTGTTAGGATACTAGCTACTATACTTTTGGATCAGCCTAACAATTTTGATTCTGTGTATATCTCTTTGCTCCGCATCAGCATTACATCCCAGTGTAAGGCTCGTGTGTATTAAAGATGTGTCCACAACTACTTTTGGTAGTTGAGCAAATTTCAGTAACCAAAGATACAACTAAAAGCTAGATCAAAGATGAAACTTGGGACACAATTTCAAATTACTTAAATGTAGCATTTATAAAGAGTACCACCTCTAAATAGCCCTCCACAAATCGAAGCAAAACATATGTATTTCATCAACTTCAAGGTGTTTCCGTAAGAATGTAGCAAACCAATTGATTTACTCATCAAGAATTGAATACAAATGCTTTCAAAATATCATTTGGATAACACTCTGAATATATATATATATGATGATCTTGTGTATGTCAATTTCACCCACAACAGTATACAAAAACAATGTGTAAAAAATGGGTGCTACACGGGAATCACCCCATCAAATTTTAACCAGGTGAAAATGAACATTGGTGAAAATATTTGTCCTATAAAAATGAAATAACATGGATTAGATTAAAGAGTGTTAAAGAACAACTATAGTGTTCCAAAATCAAACAAGCTCATTTCATTTTGTTGATTTAAATACTCAATTTCAGAATCCACATAAGTTTTGCTCATTCAAGCCTTCAATTTCTCACCAATTGAATATATGCCTACAGAATTTGACACATCTAAACTACCTAAATACATGTGTGTATGTTCATCACCAAAAAAGAAATGACATTCCAATGTACTTATCTTTGTAGAAACTCAGTCAATCTCATACAAACTTGTGGTGGCTGATATAAGTTGAAGTTCATCAAAGTGTTGCCATAAGCATAGTTAAATTTGGAGGAATTGCTAATAAATGCACAACTAGTATGTAGAGCAGATAGTTGGAAGATTCCACAAAGGTTAAATATTGCCCTTCAAATTCAATGAAACACACACATACTTTCCTCAAATGTTTTTTTGTAGAGACCTTTTGAAGAGCACTTACTTCAACCCATCAAGTAGCACCAATGCTATTCAAATTTGGTTTCAGCAACAAAGATGATTCATAGATGATAGACTGTCACTTCCTGAATATTCACAGTTCTACTACTGTTCTAACAGAAATCTCCTGGACTAGTATGTATTTCTGTCATAAGGCCTCGAGTCTGCAACTAAACAACACAGAATAAAAAATGTTCTTGTAACAATTCTTCATGCCTTAAAATAGTAAATAGAACTAGAAAACTCTGCAAGCATCACACCATAAGAAATTACAATTTTATTGACTGGAAAAACATTGCACTATAAGAAATTACAATTTTATTGACTGGAAAAACATTGCACTATAAGAAATTACAATTTTATTGACTGGAAAAACATTGTACTATAAGAAATTACAATTTTTTTGACTGGAAAAACATCGCACAATAGGAAATTACAATTTTTTTGACTGGAAAAATCAGTCAAAAAAAAAACCCCATGATTTTGTTGCCCCCTTTCCAACTTAACCAAAATGTCATTTTTGACAAGTTGTTGTGGACCCAACCATTTGGATTGGGTCTTTTTGGTTAGTTTTTTATTATTGGTGAAATGAAACAACAATATTTGGACAACAACAAAAAGAAATCTTTAATTTGAAATTATTTTTAAAAATTAATATGCAAAAAAAATATTTATTTGTTTACCTACTTGCCTTACCTACCTAGTTGATGTAAGAAAAAAATGCCCAAAATAATCACTACCTACCATACCTAAGTTAATTAACCCACCTAGGCTGGCTAGCTAGCAAAACCACCTAAGTAACCAAGGTAGACTAGGTTGCAATTGTGAGGACTTGAACTTTTCACATTCATGTTGAAAAGTCAAGTCATTAATCATTGCACCACCATCTCATGAGGTGATTTTTTTGTCAACATATTGTTTTTATCAATTTCAATTTTTTTGCATTACTTACATAAGTAGATATTAAATAGATTATAGGTAAGTTAGCCTAGGTAGGTAGCTATGTTATTACCTAGTAGGTACCTACATCTACCTAGGTAGCATGAATGCACCTACTAGGCACCTACTACTAACATGTTTGGTAAGTGTTAAACTTCTTCTACCATTCTAATCTTTGATTTTGTACTTTAACAAATCATTATTCAAACAACAAAGTTTATAATAACAACAAACTACATAAAGAAAAAGAAATAAAACAAACAAAAACCAGTTCCAGAATCGTTATCTAAACCGATATCAAATTTGCAATGAACTAAAAACCAACTTCAAAGTAATATGGAATTGAAAACAAAAACAAATCAAAACAAACTACAACATAATCAAAATTGTTCCTTTTCATCAAATATCTTTGTTTTATTACAAATTGAACCTCTCGAAAAAAAATAACAAAACAAGTGAAGTTCCAAATTCAAAACTCCTCCAATGTCATTCCTAGATTCCCACCATGAAAATTAATTCAAACAATCTTCTATGCAATCCTAATCAACTCAATCTCCTTCTACCCTATGGTGACAACACGCATATGACCACTCAGTCCTACAATGACAATTCATATTTGCCCACTCTATCCAGCATGGGTCTACCTTTAACAATGTTGGTAGCCTATTAAGCCTAAGTACCCATTAGGTCTATGCCTATACCTATTTAGACCTAATAGGCTATCTACGCCTATGTTACCTATTAGGCTAGGTAGACATAGGTAGGCCTAGGTAGGTACATAGTTATGTTACCTACTATTTAAATAGTCCTAGGCTACCTATAACTAACTACGAATGTTAGCTAAGTAACCTAGGCCTAGCAAGTAGACTAATTATGCCAAAGTGGATTTGATAAAAGCACATTAACTACTTTTGTGATTGTACCTAAAATGAGTCTATTATGGAGTCCACCTACCCTTATGATGGCACTTGTACTATCGTCTTCACTTCCATGGAACCTTAATGTGGATCATGTACTTAATTTTATACTTCCACCATCACTTTTCAACTTAAATTTGAAGAGGATGCTAGAAAGAAAAAAGGAAATGATGGATACCTTTCAACCTTAAGCGACGAGGAGGATTCTAGGAAAAAAAAAGGAAATGGTGGTTTTTTGTCCATGTGATTGTGTGTGAGTGTGTGTGAAAGAAGGAGAAGAGTTAGACAAAGTTGTTAATGTGCATTAAAGTAGTCTAAAAAAAGAAGAGGTTCCATTATCTAAAAGTTAATTGCACTTGAATATTTTACATTAAGTTATGGTTTTGGGTGTGGATTTGGTTTTGAAAGTTGTTCTCCCATCCCCCTTATTAGATTTTGCTACATTTTTTACTTTATTACCTTATTATTTTTTTCTGTGTTGTAATAATTAAGATTTGTTTACTTTTTGTTTATTTCTTCTTGTAAAATGTTACAATATCATTGTTATAACTTTGGTGATGAAAAATCTAGTGCTTTATTTGTCCCAATAAAGGGGTGTCGAGAAAGTAAAGGATAAAAAATGCAATCCATCCAAAATCTTGAAACAATTTTGAGATAATCACATGAAAGTGGACTAAAAACCTTTGTAAGTAAAATCATTAGTTCCTCCATTGAGTTTATAATAAATTGTATACAAAATTTGAAAAACTTTAATATTAAAAAGTAGGTTAAAATTATGTTTGAAATTGATTAGTCAATATGGTGTTCAAAATTACTTTTACATTATAAATTTGATATATTATGACTATATTATGCACAATTTGGGGGTACATAAGTATCTTCTAAGCATCCATTGATTTGAAAGAAAATAAAACTAAACAAATCATCTACTTGCAACCCATCTTGTAAAATTTGAAATTTTGTAGATGGGATTCTTGGGTGAATGCATGGTTGAATGACTCAATTGTTGGCAAATAAAGACTCTATACAAGTCCATAACAAGTTCTTTAAAAGTGGTCAAATAGACATGGTTATTAATTTCAAAGATTTCAATATTGTAATCTTTGACTACCAAATATTCCCCATTTATGAAATCTCCTAAACCTAGGTCAAAACCTATATCAAAAGTCACTGATGTCATCCATCATGGTGGATGCCACTTGAAATCCTAAAAAAGAAACCCATGTAAAGTCCAATTTGATGAAGGTCAAAGTAAATATTTAAAAACAAATTGTTCATAAAACACACTTGTTTTTTAAAACCAAAAAATAAATTCAAAGGGCTTTTGAAAATAAGGTCCAATTTTGACCTTTAAAAAATCCATAATTATGTACCATTTGGTTAACATTTAAAAGAAAAAAATGTCACATTTGATTTTTTAATTTCATTTCTCAAGGTATACATAGTCATTATAATCAATTTGGAGTAAAATTTAAGATGAATTCTTCAATTTATTAACAATCCAGTCAACTAATGAATCCATATTTCTAAACTTCAAAAGTCCATATATTACTAATAACGAGTGCATTATTTTCAAAATATAGTTTTACAAATGTGTTCATAATCATCATGTTAATATACTACCAATTTTAAATTGAAAAATCCAAAAATATGTTATCAACCATAAGCATTCAAACATAATGCACCCTACAAAAATGACCACTATGATATCAAAAGTGAACCACTCAACCCTGCATTCACCCTCTTCAACATTATAATGATAATTTTTGAAAATTCAATTTGAGCTTCATGTTGTCGTGTGCTACCAATGACAATCAGCTATTTTAATTTTTTCTTATGTTTTCATATATTTATGTTCATGTCAAATTTAATTTAAATTAATATACATTTCATGGCATGAAAAAACACATGTTAATTTTTTTTTAATATCCATGTTGGTGGATAAGAAAAAAAAGTGAGGTAGTTATAAAATGGAGGTAGTTATTAGAAAAGGTGGGAGATAATTATTATGAAAGTCAATAGGAAAAGGAAGTAGTTATAAAGAAAGAAGTTATGAAGTAGTTATAAAGGAAATAATTATGAAATAGGTAGGCTTGAAAATGAAGTAATTATTTCTGAATTATCTTTGGAATGGTCCAAGGACGACCATACAACCAAAATGGTCATGTAGAAGTGACATATGAATTTTTTTGCGAAGAACCCCATAGAAACCATTTCTTACATCACTAGAATTATCATCATATTAATCATTGAATAAAATAACATTTCTACTTTCAATACATCAAAGTTTTTTTAATGGATATTTGTAAATGTTTTTGGACATAAAATAACAAATTGTCTACTTTACTTTACTTTCACCCAAAGCCATTTTACTTTCTTACTAGGTTTGGGTTGGTTGTGTTGGGCTCTACAAGGTTTTTTGAAACACATCTTTTTCAATAATATTTTTTAATTGCCAATGTTTCTCCCCACACTCCTTATTTTGTTGCTCCAATTCTAAGCATGCAATCTTATACTTTTCAAACTTTTCAAATTAGTCTTCCAACTCAAGTACAAGTTCTATTTGAAATCATGAATCTTAGTTGCAATTTAAACAACTTTTGGTCCATGTCCTTATTACCTTGCTCATGTATTGTTAGTAGTGTTTGCTTAGAACACCCATTTTGTCTACTTGTGCATGTTTATTGTCCAACCTTAGCTTGGGCATTTCCTCCATGATATGATGCCAATTTTGGTTACACTAGGTCAATTGTTACAAGTAACATATATGTTGTATTCCTATGCTTTTCTACACTATTTCATCTTGGCTCTAGGCAATTGTTCATTATCCATGTAGGATTTCAAGTCAAAGTTATGTTTTTCAGCATTATCTTTCATTACATCAAAATTTAGCATCCATGACAAAGACATTTTGTGAAGGGCACACATGTCATGTGCATTACAATCAATCGCCTTTAGTCATGGATGGCATATATGACTAAGGTCATTTGGCTCTAGTCATAAACATGATTACATGATTAAGGTAATTTGAATTTTGATTATATATTGACCTCATTTGACCAAAGGAAAACAAAATAAAAAGGTGAAAATAAAGCTTTAAAATTGAACTAAAATTATATTACATTTTAATCCGTCCATATAAAGTTAGAAGCAATTTAATTCAGGGACATGCCATTATACGGAGTCCATTTTTAATTACTAAATCAACCATAAAATAATGAATGACATACTTAGGAATTTGAATAATTATTTCATTAAAAATTAAAACATTAAATTATAAAATTTGGATTAAAATTTCTCACTAATTTCTTAATGTAAAATTTGGAACTAAAAATATTTAAATTATTTTATAATCATGAGATTTGGAACATAAGAAATAAATTCAATTTTTTAGTTTTGGTTTAATTGCTAACAAATTTGGAATTTGAAAGTAATGGATTTAAAGTTGAAATTTAACTTAGTCCATCGATTTATGAGTTTGGAACTTAGTTTTAATAAGAAAATTTTAATTTTCATCCCCATAATTTAAGATAATGAAATGAAATGTATTTATGAACATTCAAAGTTTTAAGTTAAGTAAATTATAATTGTTCAATTAGAAATTAGAAATTATTAATTTATTTCATTATGAAATTATTGAATTGTATATTTACATAATAAGATGTGTTTATATAATCATATTTTAGATACAAAATTGAAAATAATCATGTTTATAAGTTTATGATCACAATTGTTGTCACACATTAGAATTGGTGGTTGGATGGTTAAAGCATTATATGATTTCATAGTCATGGGGGGGCATTTTCTTAATTAATTAACTAATTTTTGGGTGGTAGCCATGACTACATAGTCATAATTGTGTAGTCATATATGCCATAGCATAAGTGATGGGTTTTGATTGACACAATCATGTAATCATGTGTAGTCATGGATGGCACATATGACTACATTTTTGTAATCACGGATGCTATGTTTTGGCATAATGTTTACTTTAGTTATCTTGCATTATTTCCCTTCTTGCATCCCCTTATGTGCAATCTTGAAAACCTCCTCCATTAAAGTTGTATCCATTATAATAATGCTCTTGTTTGGTACTCTTGGTATAATGTAATTCCAGTGTTTGTTGTACTTCCAAATGTTTAGGAAGTCCATCAAAAACTCATGTTGTGGTGTAGTCTAGTTTATTTCAAACAATCCTACCAAACCTACTCCATTTGCCCACATGTGTTCATCATGTACCAAATTAAACCACAAATTTATTGTGTGAAATTTGTGTTCAGAAGTTTGTGATGACAAAACAAACATTTAATCTATTTTTTTCTTCCTCTTCTATCATCATTTACACATCCTTCTTCTATGTCATTGTCTTTTTCTTTTGGCCTTCTGTCAAACATCAAACACAAGGAATTTGAACAATTGTTGGTTTTGGTTCTAAACTTTTTTAACGCTATTTGTGCAAATGTAACATCAATGTTTTCAAGAATTTGTTATCATTTTGGTTGTGTTCTCTTGGGTTGTACCATCTCCTTTTTTACAACCTCCTCTGATGTTTATTCCCTTAAAGATGTAGTTTGGCACTCTTTTTCATCTTTTGTGTCTAATAGGCCAAATATCATTGATTCTCGAATTTGTTTGGGCCTCATCAAAATTGTTATAAAACCTCCTAAATTTCTTCATTACTTTGACGCAAATCATCAAAAGTCATCAATTATTGCTCATGTTCCCACCCTAGTGGACTTATCTCCAAAGGTTTTACAAAAACATGATTTTTTGTTTTTAATCACTTCTTTCCTTCCTACTTTTACAATTTTTCACACTTTCTTTTTGTTTTTTCTTTCTCACATTTATATGTTGTTTCACAACCTCTTCCTTGCTTTGACCTTTTTCTTTCTACTTGTTTTCATAGGGCACTCAAATTGATTGTCTTCATTCATGTTTGTGCAATTTTGAAAACATGGTGGTGGATGATGAAGGAAGACAATAGGTCATCTTTTGCCATTGTTACTATTCCAATGATAGCTACTTTCGTCATCAATACTCTTCATTTTTAAAGTTAACATAAAATCAATGATTGACGTGTCAAGATATAGTTTTCTTGGTATATTATGTACACTTGTCACATACATAATGTTGACATGTGTTACTAAAAACACCATGATTACACTTTCATCATTTTCATTATGATTACTCTATTCCACATGCTTTAGAAAAAGGAAGATTAAATTAATATATTTGTTTACATCATAATCTTGTGCATTATCAACCTAAAATTCATCTTATTGAAGAGTCCAAGTTCTTTAAGGTTCACCACCCAAGATGAAATAGAGGTAATCCTTGATGAAATCCTTAATTTGAGTTTATATTTTAATTTTTGTTCACATTAATGAACAAAAAACTTGTCATATTTTGAAATATGATAGCTTTGACCACCCTATATCTAAAAACATCATTTTCATCCACTTTGTATCCATGTTGATGGTGAAAAAAATTAATACAAAATATCAAAAAAAATACAAAAGGGTGATAATGTGACAAGATTTTTGGTACACCTTAAAGAATTTGGACCCTTAATCGTTTGTACATGTATTACCCCATCCAATGGATCAACACTTTCCTATAATTTTCTCAAGATTTGTTCATTTTATACTTCCAATTCATGAACTTAGTAGTTTGATTATTTTTACTTATTTTTATTTGTATTTGCTTGGAATATTAATGCTCCTATGTAATTACCCGATCATTAAAATTTGTGGTTGTTTTTTTGGGGTTTAGAAAAGTCATAGTTTCAACATATTTGTATAGCTTTAATTTGATAACATTAATAAGAATAAGGTTTGGTTCAAATTTGTCTAGCACATTACTAAAAAAACTATGTTGTTTGATAAACAATATTAGATTTTGTATGGCCCAAACCACCAATTTTTGAATTTTCACATGTGTGCTTTGACTCCTTTATGAAACCACTAGACAATTTGGCCGTCAAACATAATCCCCAAACTAAAATGTTTTCTTTGAATGTCATTGCTAACTCCATATAGATTCATTCCACTAATTAAAAGCCAATTCTCCTATGCTTTAAACTTTTACTCCTACAATTTTTCAAGATCCAAAAGTCTATTTAAACACACATATCAAATTTGCACTACAAATATTATCCCTGTTGATAATCAACAAAAATATATTCTATCAACATCAACAAATGTAACCCATAAACAAATTAATGTGGGATGTAACCTAGAACTACATCTTTGTAAGTTGTACAGTACATGACAACAATATTGTAAACAAATGTTCATTCTAACCAATCTTCCCATTCACCAACTTTGTTAATGAGTTATTTATGAATTTCTTTGTTGACTATATTTGTCCATTACCTTACATGTAATAAGTAATTGAATTGGTATGACATAGTAAAAAATGTTGTGTACCAAATGAAATCATTAATGAAATGCATACCTTGATTAGTAGCAATCTTCAATGGACATCCAAACTTAGTAAAAATATTTGTACAACTTAGTTGTAACCATTGCCATATGTGCATGTAGTGTTTTTGTTTCCACCCACTTGGTAATATAATCTATGGCTACCAAAATCTACTTGTTATGTATACATCTTCCTACAAGTTTGATTGGTTTAGTGAAATCCAAACTCCATTCATAAAAGATTTTTCAAGCAATGAAGTAATTAACTTTGTTAAGCTTTGTGTAGGTAGACCTTTGATCCTCTAGTAGATGTCATAAGTTTTGAAAAATTCATTAACATTTTTGAACAATGTTGCCCACTAATACCTTGTGTCCAAAGCTTTTTGTATAATAAATTTTGCTACAAAATAACCACATGTCACTCCATGTAATTCTTTCAAACATGTACTTCTTCTTCAATTAAACATTGATGTAGCCTATTATCCTATCTCATATGGTTCAAGACCCCATCCTTTGATGTGAATGGGCTTGTTTTTTTTACCAACAACTACTTTTGAATCAAGTATTCAATGTTTCTTGTACTTTTCATATATTTAGGTGGTCCTATACTTCGCTCAACCAAATTAGTTGTGCTATGAACAACACAACATCCACTACTTGGTTTTGAACCCTAACAAATTTTACATCATCAAGTAATATTGACAAGGCATTTGCCACCACATGTTTGCTTCTTGGTTTGTACATTCTTGTGAAATCATATTTTACAAACAATAACAACCAACAAGCAATTTTCCCTAATACATATGGTTTGTTCACCATGTACACTAATGCCATGTGGTCCATATAGAACACAAATTTGTTCTTTAGCAAGTAATGTTGGAACTTGTGTAATGCAAAGACCATTGCCAACACATTTAATTCTATAGTTGTTTAATTTTTCTCCACATGATTAAATAATCATGAAAGATAAATAATTGGTTGCTCTTATTTCCTAATAACATTATGAGCTCACATTGCCTTAACCGCCAAAAAAGATGCATCAATATGTACATGGAATTCCAAGTTCCAATTTGGAGAAATTAGAATCAAAGTTGCCCGAAATCTTCCCCTCCACCCTTCAAATCTTTCTTTGCCCTCTTGCCTTTATTTTTTCCCTTTTTTTTCAGTTTTTTTCTTTTTTACTTCATTTATTAACAAATCAATTAAAATTCAAAAAAAAAACACATACTTTAGGTTTAATTGTCTCCCCACCTATTAACACTCCTATGTCTAGAAAAATGGCCTATCTTGCTCATGAACTTTATTATTAGAACCATGATAAAGGGAAAAAAAATTATGAAACACATGTAGAATTGGGTCATGCCATTAAATACTTGGATTTCCTACAAGTTAATAGATATTAACATGTAAACTATTGCCTAGATCTTCTTCAAAGTTGGTAATTTACCTTCCTTCAAAATGATGAAACCCAAGATCATTCCTAAGCCCACCATGAATACACACTTGTTTAGACCAATCCTATACTCTTTACACTTTTAAAAACACAACTTGAACTTAAGAAAATGAGTATCCATAATGCAATTTTTTTTAAAGTTGTTGAGGAAGATCTTCATGAATTGGTCCAAATACTCCTAGAATGCCTTGGTTATTGTTTTATCATATGTGGGTGGCCAATTTTTAACATCCACAATGCCAAAATCTCCTATCTATGACTAAATTCATTGTTGGCTTGGTGGTTGTTTAGGACATCCATGACTATGTAATCAAATAGGACATGTATTTTGCAACTAAAACTTTTATTGTTGTAAGGGTGCAATCATAATCAAATGAGCCAACATGACAAAAGACTCAACCACAAATGGGCCCTTTTGAACATTTTGAACTTTTCCATAGAAAAGATTTTTTGAAAGATTTTTTTTGGCAACATGCTTTTAGAATATTTACATTGCTTGTGTTAATTCTTTTTGAATAAATTAATAATTTTTTAATAATATGCTAGATTTTATGTTTCGTTTTGAAAAATGATTATAATTTCAATTCATGCTAAAATATGATAACTTTTTTAAGCTTTAGTTTTTTGTATCACATGCCACAACTTTGTTCATATTCCATACACATTATGGCCCATTTACATCTAGCAAATCACTCTTGAAATTTGAACATTCAAAAATTATATTTTGAATTTCTAAAAATTTCAAGTACCACAATTTTTAAATTATAAGTGTTTTCATATATGAATGGTAGGTTATCATCATTTCAAAAAACATTCTATCAAAATTTCTTTATTAATAGAGTCCTTAGCTTAGTGCTTTATAAAACTGATTTTGGAGTGTTAAAGTTCAAAAGTCTTTTACTAAAACCAAAACTCAATTTATTAAGTTAAATGATTTAGAAAAATTCTTCAACTCATATAAATCATTTAACACAAATTTACTTGATCAACATGACATTAAAGTGGCATTACATAAATATGTTTGAAAAAATTGATAGTTTTTCAATCATTTGACATGGTATTTGGTTCATTTGGCTATGACCACACCCATAATCATGAAGGACATAAAAAATATTTTCTCCTAGCTTGAATTAGGTAATTTATCAAGACCTAGGGTATCCTATGCTAAAAGTTGAGCCTATATGTTAGGAATATAGGCCCTAGCTTATGTATGAATGTAGCCTAGCCTAAGCTAGTAACCTAACTTAGGCTAGTTGGTGTAAAATTAGGTTGCAAGTGTGAGGACTTGAATTCTCACCTTCACATTGAAGGAAAAAGTTCTTAACCCCCCCTTAACATTGCACATTATATTTTTACATGATAAAAATTATCAACATATTTTCATAACATTTTTTGTTTAACCTACTTAAGTAACCTAGCCTACTTACCCTAGCTAGATACCTAGTTTGGTAGGTTTAGCTACTTGAATAAGATAGGTGCATATTTAGTATGCAACAAATACCTAAGGTAGGTACCTATTATTTAATAACTACCTAATTATTAGGGCAAACCCATCCTTGGGTGGTATCACTAAGAATGTCACACCCTAAATTTCTTAGACTCATTCAACTTCAGGACAACATAAGATGCATTTAAAAAAGACTTTTCACTTTGAATTTAGTTGTGTAAATTTGAAACTCCAATTGGATTTACAAAAAAATAAGTCTTCATATTCCAAATGATTGGTCAAGAAAAAAATCTTTAAAAAGTGACATTTGAAGTTCCTTTGTTCAGGAAGACAAAAAAGAACATGGTCTTTCATTTTTTTTTAATGCTTTTAATTTCTAGGAGGGCCTAAGATGACTTTTTTAAAAATTTGATTAATAGATAGTGGATTGAAGAAATCATAATTTTTTGAATAATTTTCAAAGGTCATGACTAGGAGATCTTGAAGGGCCATTGCATTTGTGTTTACAAATTTGTAATAATTCTCATTTTTTTGTTTCAATTAACAATTGGGGCCATACCCTAATGACTATAATTGATAAACAAACAAAAAAACATTTTTACAATGGTGCAACTTAATATTTAATTATGACAAAAGGTTATGAATGTTAGGAACACATGTTGGGAACAATTTAGGAACAATTTTTTTTAATTCATGTAACTTATGTAAACACCGTTACAATTTTGTCATATAGTGTACATAAGAGTGGACCACAAAGGCCATGTGGTGCAAATCAATAATATCAAAAGAATAATTTCAAAATATAAATTAAAAAAAAATTGAATGGACCTTTTCTTGGATTTTTACAAGGCAATCCTAATGGAAACACCCAAGGATTTGACCTAAATTGGTGCTTTCTTGTCCAAAGATTATGCTTAAGGTCTTGAAAGTCCATTTATCCCCCATCTTGGAATGTGTTTCAAAAATCCATCAAGGTTGTTGTGTGTAATTCTATGAGCTGCAGGCTGAACACTTCTTTGAGTTATTCATGCTTGATTTGTAATAGAAGAGACCTGCATTTTGCTCATAACACATTTTGCACATCTAATGTAAACAGTTATCCATACATCTGTTCACTCTTCCAAGTTACTTCTGAATGGCTTTCTCTGCAACATCAAGGGGCCAGCTTATACACAATGCATCAGAAGGGGTGGTGCTGCTGTATTTCCAGAGTTCATAACAGTTGCATGCCCCCCCATATGGCCTGTATTGTATCATATAGCTTTCACCTGAAGGTTATCCTGAATACACTACAATGTGCACATCAAAAACTGAATGATTTTCACCCATATGATAAATTCCATTAATACAATTGCATCTATTGTGTGGTATAGATATTTGTTGTAAATTTATTCCATATGTGTTAATTTTACCCTCATCAATTTCAATATTGAATTTCAATTTCATGGTCCACCCATGTTATCAAATTTCATCCATGTCTTTTAATTTCACACATTGCATTTGGGAACAATTTCAGCCATGTGCAAAAGTTCATGATCAATCATCAAGTTTATGCATAAGGCCAATTACAAGTATGGTAGAATTCAATCATGAACATGATTTATCCTCGCAATTGCAATATCTTTGTGTTGAAAATGTCACCTAAATTTTCATTTGGATTGAAATGGTCACAATTCATCCATCTCCACACAATTTTGTCTTTGTGGTCAGTTTCATTCATTAGAATGTATCATCCATTTGTTACATTTTGTTGTAGATGTTTATTTGACATTTTTGTTTCATCCACATTGTCAAATTTCAATAGCAAATAACGTTTCTTGCTTCCTTCTGAATGTCTTCTTTGTTTCCTAGAGTTTTTCCTTTTCTTGCTTAACCGTGTCCCCCCCCCCCCACCTCTTTTCATTCTTCCTCCTCCTTTCCCACCATTTTTTTCCTCCTCCGTCCCTATGTGGTTTTGGGGGGGGGATGAGGGGTAGGGACGTTTTGTAGATGTTTGTATTGAAAAGAACTCAAGGTTTGTGTTGCTTTAACCACCTCAAGGACATGTAAAGGAAAAGAGGGGAGGGGGGGAGTGTCTCATTTTATTTTTCCTAAATTATGAATGACTTCAGGTTAACAAGAAATTGGTTGAAAAAGGCTGAACACATCAAAGACCTTAATTTAAATTTAAAAAGGATGTTGTATTGTAAGCACCACATCAACATAATATGCGAAAACATCAGATTTGTTAGTTAAAACTCATGACTAAGTTCAATCGAAGTTAGATGGAACTCATCAACCATCCACAATGACCACTACCCATACATGTGGGAAACAATAATAACTTAAAACATTTGTACATAGTCATATGTGGCCATAGGTACATAGTCATGTGTGCCTATTGGTGAGTGACGATTGTGTCCCATGTAGGACCCAAAATATCTGAGAAAGGAAAAGAACTTATATTAGGCCCCATCAAAAAAAATTATTAAAAAATCACTAGAAAATTTGAGAGTTGCAAGAGGGAAATTGGACTAATTGGTAAGTCCCACTTGTCACTCAAAATTATCCTCGAGAACTTTGGGGTGGCCTTTGCATTCTGCACCCCATGCCTCCTCATTGCACAGCTTCAAAAGGTTGGCCCTTGTTGAGTACAAGAAGAGTGCAAAAGAAAAGAAAAAAACACAACCCATTGAAGCAAAACACACATTCAATTTGTGAACTTTAGCCTCTACTTCTACAAACATTAGTCACACTATTCCAAATTCCAGTCTCCAACCCACTTCCCATCATTCATTTGCAACAATGGAATCTATTATGTCTTCAAAGAAGTCAGGCCTTATGAACTCTGTATGTCATGATACTAGCTACTATACTTCAGCCTAACAATTTTGATTTTGTGTATATTTCTTTGCTCCACTTCAGCCTTACACCCCCATGTAAGACTGTAGTTGACTCAAAGATGTGTACACAATTAGTTTTGGTGTTTAGGCAAATTTCATCAACCGAAGTCACAATTACAAGCTTGATTGAATTTGAAATTTGGGACACAATTTGAGAATTACTAATGTAGCATTTATAGCCTGCCACCTTTAAAATAGCACTTCACATATCCAAGTAAAACATATTGTATTTCATCAACTTCATAGTATTTCCATAAAATTGTAGCAAACAAATTTATTTACTCATCAACAATTGAATACAAAATGCTTCCAAAATGTCATTTGGATAGCACTCCGAATCCATATATATGATGATCTTGTGTATGTCAATTTCACCCACAACATTGTTACAAAAACAATGTGTAAAAATGGCTGCTACATGTGTATTACCCCACAAGAAAAATGAACATGGATGAAAATATTTGTCCCACGAAAATGAACCAACATGGATTAGATTAAAGAGAGCCAAAGAAGAAAATTATATTGTTCCAAAATCAAACAAACTCATTCCATTTTGTTGATTTAAGTACTCAATTTCATAAGTTTTGCTCATCCAAGCCTTCAATTTCTCACCAATTCAATATACACCTAAAAGAATTTGACACATCTAAACTCTGCATATACATGTGTGTATGTTGTATCACCAAAAAAGAAATGACATTTCAATGTACTGATCTTGGTAGAAACTCAATGAATCACATACAAACTTGTGGTGGCTGATATAACTTGAAGTTCATCAAGGTGTTACCATAAGCATAGTTAAATTTGATGGAATTGTTAATAAATGCAACTAATGTGTAGAGCAGATAGTTTTGGAATACTCCACAAAAAAGTTAAATATTGCTCTTGAAATTCAATGTAGCCCATACATTCGATTTCAGTTACTTTCCTCAAATGTTTTTTTGTAGAAGCTTCTTGAAGAACACTTATTTCAAACCACTAAATATCACTAATGCTATTCAAATTTGGGCTTCAGCAAAAAAAAACATGGGTAGAGATGTTGTAGAGATGGAAGATGTAAAAGGGTAATGTGGAATGTTTATGCATATGAAAAACAGGCAACGTGGAGTGCTTACAATCCTTGTTTCTTTTTGTTCTTGTACCCAAGCAATGTTACTAGATGTCGTTTAATCTGTTGTCTGCTTTCATCAGCAACATGCAGCCTCTTAAGGCACCACTCTGAAGAAATTTCATAGTGTATTTGGAGGGCACCTTATATCTTGGACAAGTAACTTGTCTAAGATCTGTCCCATTCTTAAAGAGTAGGACTAAGAACCCTTCCCCTCTTATGCATCCTAATCTACATATGTTTAGGTTAGGTTCATGAGAACATTTGTTTACAATCAGTAGACCCCACGAATTAGGGACATTCCCAAAATGTGGTGTTAGACTCTGCTTTGACACCTTGTCATAGGACCATTATTTTGGCACTGGCCCAGTCCTGGGTATTTAGAATCAGTGAATGGAGGAATTCCCTGTGTTTTCGTATTCCCATGCCCAGCAAATTTACTCCAGGTCCTCCAAATTCTACACTCTTCAAGCTCCTAGAGTATTGCAATGGAGAAGGATTCAAGAAAACCATGTGAAATTGAGGAAAGTTGGGAATGACTTTGTGTGTACATTTTAGCTTTGCTGGAACTGTTATCATTCTTAATCTGTCTCTTGCAAAGCTCAAAGTTCTCAGATTCAAGACCTGCTCTCCCATGTTTCCAGCAGCCTGGGTTGTTCACCAAAGAGTACTATGTTTCTCACTGCGTCTGTGAATTGCACATATAATTGTAATGCTCCAGACATGTAATGTCATGAAAAAGCTCTGCAGCTTTGTTGGAAGCATCTATATACATGTTGCATTTTCACCTCATCTTGTGAACCCTTCGCATTACTACTTCATCCAGGACAAGATTTTACCTGACATGTTGCATTCCTGTCAAAAGATTATGTTTAAGGTCTTGAAAGTTATTTCATCCCCATCTCAGGAAATCTGTTCTGAAGATTCATCAAGGTGTGTCATTCTACAAGCTGCAGGCTGAGCACATCTTTGACTTATTCATGCTTGATTTGTAACCGAAGAGACCTGCATTTTTGCTCACAACACAATTCACACATCTGATGTAAACAGTTATCCATACATCATCTGTTCACTCTCCAAAGTATCGGTTCTGAATTGCTTTTTCTGCAACATCAAGGGGTCAGCTTATACTCAATGGATCAGAAGGGGCACTACTGCTGTATCTCACTGTTATCTAGCTGGTGCTTAGAATCTTAGACAAATTTTGGATGAAACCTCGGTGATTCCCAAATGTGAGAGAGTTCACGACAGTTGCATGCACCAATATGCCCAGTACTGTATCATATAGCTTTCATATGCAGGTTTTCATTGATACTTTACAATGTGCACATCTATCTGAATCCCAGAGCCTGATACCTTGTGGGTGATCAAAATCCAAGTTGTTTGCATTGTCCCCCCTAAAGCTTCTAAAGTTTTTTGCTGACATTTTGGGTATCTATGTATGAGTCCTAAACTCCTACATCTATATCTCACTGATTGCCCAATATATGATAGGATGCACAATTAAATGGAAGCAGTTGCTGTGAGGTTGAAGAGCCACCTGATCTTCACATGAGTTCTTCTTGGAAGAATATTCCTTCCAAATGGAATGCTGAGAGGAAACCAACCCTAATAGTGCTCTGTGAAATATGAAGTTGGTCCTGCACCACTACTACATTCTACTTGCTTTTATAAGCCTTTTAAAATGTGTACTCCAGTCTTCAGGTTCAGCCCTGCACAAAACTTCTGTACTCTGAGATCATCTCCTACTGTCTTCACTTTCTGTTTTCCTGGCTCCAAAAAGCTCTGCAATCCTTCCAAAGATGCGAGCTCTGCTTTCATAATCAGCAGCTGACCTTCCTCCATCTGCTTGCAGTATTTCTGCAAGTAAGGAACCTTCATCACTCTCACTCTCACTCCATCCATATTTCTGCTTATGAGCCTCATCTTCTTCTGAGGTCCCTTGATCAGTTGCAGATAGCTTGATATTTGAGGCAGTGATAGCTTCAGACTTCTTATCTGCAATTCCATGGGAAAATACTCTCCAATCCCTACCACCTCCGGACGTACTGTGAATTGTATCCCTTGCCGCTGAGAAGGTAGCTTGTTCCCTTTCAGTGATGGGTACAACAGAAGATTGAAGGGTTTCTGACAACAGTTCCTGACTGCCCTCCAAGTTAGTTGCATCAGATGGAGAAGCTGATGATGTTCCAGACATTGATCCTGCAGTTTCTTCTACAGATTGATCTGTGTCTCCGAGCCATGATTTCAAAACTTCTCGAGCTCCTCCCCCTTGGGTGCCTTCAAGACTTTCTCTCGATTGCTCGACTCCAGCTGCATCAGATTGGCCTCCGTGAGTCTCCTGACGTGTATGAAGACTGTCGTCTGAGCCCAAATCGACTCCAGGAGAGAATGGGCTGGGCTCACCTTCAGGCAATGGAGAAGGAGCAGCTTCTCTGGCCATTTCTGGCATATTCTTTGCTTCTGACTCCACAACATGATCGATTACTTCGTTCACATCATAACTCTGCTCGTAAACCAAACACACAAACACACATAACCCCACAGGACTTGAGAATGCATTACATGTCCTCTCAGGCAAACGCCAGTGCTTACAAAAGTGGGGAAGGTTTGCAGAACGCATAAGAATCGTACTATCTCCCTGCTGGATCTGTTCCCTCCTGTCTGACTCCTTAAAATGCCAGGAACATTGAGAGTACAGAGCTTTCCCTTCCCCGAGTACTACAACTTCCGTCGTCAAAGCGACAGCATCTCTTGGCCTCACTAATACTACTGTCTTTGTTGAGGATTGGAGACTTTCAAGGAACTGAAATCCAAAAACTTGCAGACAAAATTTTCTCGCCAAACCCTTAGAAACCGAGGACTCAACAGTCAATTCCCAATTGCGGATTGGCAACGTGACGGTACGCACCCTAGAGATCTCTATTCTCTTCCTATCTCCCCCACACAAGTACCACTTCAAAAACGTACAGAAGTCGGTAACGATTCTCACCTTTGACCTGGAGGCCTCCTCCTCAGCACCATTAGTCGCATATATCCTGGTAAGCAGATTCTGCACTTTGAACGACATCCACAAACTCGCTGGTAAATCATGATTCCTTGCGAATGAGGCAGTCCGAGCCGAATCTCCGATGCTCTTGCTTCCAATGCAGGTACGACCTAGTGAGCATCCCACTGTAGAGCTCGACAAATTGGCCGCCTGCTTTCCAAAACTGATAATTCGGACAGTTCCAGCAAATCTGGAAGACGATGGAGTCGCCTCAACAAGACCACGCTGGCGCTGCTCTGCAACGAACTGGCTGCTACTCCCTCCAAATCCACCACCAGCTAATTTCATTACCACATGAGCATCCATCGTGCAAACCGCACAGATAATGTTCCAAAAATTCCCTGCAAATCGCGCAGCCCACTTCACTCCCACGCCACAACCCTGTTGTAATACCGAGAATCACCCAAGCTCCGGAACTAACATCCGGAGGAGCAGAGACTACGTAGCAGTGCGGTTTCCTTCTCAGCTGTGCAGGGCGACAAGCGGCTCCACCGTCGGCAGTGCGGTTTCCTTCTCGGCTGTGCAGGGCGCCAAGCGGCTCCACCGTCAGCAGCGCAAGTGCCACGCCGCAGAGTGGCTTCGCCCGGGAGGCGGACAAGTGTCGCAGGCGACATGCAAGACTGAGGGTAGTGACAGACCTCCGGACTACGGTTTTGGGTTTCCACCGGGCCGGGCAGCCAAAAACTTTTGTGCCTTGAAACAAAAGTTGGATATCATTTCTTCATTGAAATATACACGTTATCATAATTACAACAAAAAATATTTTTTTATTTTCACTTTCAAAATGTGTAAAAATACCATAACTGCTACATTTTGCTTTTGAAATATTTGGAAACCATCATTATATTTCATGGCTATCATCACCACATTGATGAATGTGAATTGACTTTTGGACGTGGTGTAAGTAATGGACATTGACTTTTTTTGCTTTTGCTTGAAGTAATATCTTGAGAAATTAAATTTTTTGATGTTTTAATACATTTTTCCATTAGTATGATGAACATTATTTTGCATCTTTTGAATACACATTTGTGTTAAGGGATGGTGGTTACTGTCACTAGGTGATAGTATCATCAAATGACAAAATCATTTTGAAGTGAAAATGTTTCGTGACAATAATATTGTTAGAGTACTAAATTATTTTTACGTGGTAAAATAATCATACAATAATTATGAGCATTAATTTAATAAAAAATTTATGAATTTTTTTCAATATTTTAGTTGACTTTTTAAAAATATTTTAAAAATTTCCTAATTATTATTTATAAATATTTATTTATCATCTTTTATTTATTAAAAAATCAAGTTATCCAGATTAATTAGTCGAAAGTGGATAAAAAATAAATGGTTTTTTAAAAGATTTATGGGGAAGTTAAGTGTGAAATTATTCTACAAAAATAATTATAATATTTTCTTTTTTATTTTCACATTAAATTTTTTTTTTTTATATCAATATGAATGTTAAGTTTGAAAGTGCAATTGAAAGATTGTTGTGAAGAAGTTGAAAGGTCATAAAGAAGAAAAAAAAGATAGGATTTTCAAATATGATAAGAATAGGCATACTCATACTCAAGCACTAGTGTAGCAACCTTCAAAGTGGAAGCCATTTGGGATAAGGTACAAACAATTGTTCAAGAGATGATATTTCAAGCTTTTGATTCAGGAAACGTAAATAATCAATTGAACATTCATAAGATTGAGGCTTATGAAACTTCCAATTTGATCATGTTTAGGTTCCATTGACTTTCTCATTTAAAGTTTTTATTCAAAAATAATCACCAAGCAATATTGATATTGAACCTAATAACATTAGAAGAGGAGCACAAATTTTTGAATCAATTGCTATTACAAATACATCAACACCTAGATTTGAGGTTAAATTAAGTTCAACTACACCTTTTTGCAAATAGTTTTGTGGCCAAAAGAAAGGGCAACATAGTAATAAAGAGTTGTCTTTCTATTACTAGTGCTATTATCTAAGTTGACTACAACACTCAACCTTCCTTATATTAGTCCACACAACCCTTACTTCCAAAATCTAAAGCTTAGGTGAATCAAAACATTTTGGAGTCACTCATTGAACATCAATTGACTACCTTACGACATTGCTACACCTCATACACTTTGAAATCCCAAAAGTTTTCACAAGCAAAGAATCCCAACATTATCTGAAAACTTGAGGCATAAAAGATCAACAAGTTTCTATTCTAACCCCAAACAAATGAATTGCTGCAGATCCCAAACCCAGAGCGCCAACCAAGGCACTCACTCCCTTAGATCCCAAGTCCCATCTCACTTGATACAATCCTCTAAGTTTTGCATCATTTTCATCACTAGCCTATGACAAAAACTACTATGTAATATGTTGTTTCTGTAGCGCAGCAAAATTTTGGACAATAGACCTACTGCATATAGAGCATTCTTCTCTAGATGCATTCTAAACACACATCACTTCTTGCACATAAAACTACTCTGATAGAAAATACTTAACTTCTCCTTTTATGTTCAATTCCCCAACCTATTGATTTGGCCTCCTTCAAATAGCAACAACTTCCAATCCTCCTGGAATCCAACCATTCAATTGGAATTGATCATTTACAATCCACCATGAATAGCAAAAAATAGATGTGATGAGTTTGTTGATTCCTTTCCATAACAAGAAAAGCAGAACGCCCACATTTCTTTTTCTTGACCTACAACTCGTAACACACAGAAAACAAACAACACACTATTATGAGCAAAGCATGAACATCATGCTCATGAATAGTCACATAGAACCATAAATTGTTGATTTAGAATAGAAAGTTTACTTTTTCACTTCAGGGTTTTTTTTAGGTCATAGTTTAATTTATTTGATGTAAAATATAGTAATTCTTAATTTTTTTAATTTTTTCTTTATTGTTTGGTTAAAGCATCCAAACCACTAAACAATGATTAAACAAACAAAGAAAAATAATAAAGATGAAAGATGTTGATAACAACTTCATGAAGGTGATTAATCCTCTAGCTTGGTTCATAACAAACTTACCAAGGGTAGGTTGGAAGGTAGTTTACCTTCTTGCCTTCATTACAATCTAAAGAAAATTTCCCTTTGCTTTTGTTTTCATTCTTTTTTTATTTGTTTTCTTGGAAGGTAAGGCTATCTTCTCCTTGGCAATCCTTTAAGATTATGTTTCTCTTTTTTTTTTTTTGTTTTCATCCAATAATTTTCATTAAGAATTATTCTAAGATTACTAGGTCCATAATCATATTACAACAATGGTGCAAAACACAACACCAAAACAACCAAAAGGAACACAAGACCACAACAACCAGAAAAAACAACAAGAATATGGTGACAAAAAACACCAAGACCATAATGATAAGGAGAAACACGAATCCTCACACTCATTATTCTTGATTTTCCTTGTTGAGATGTCAAGCTCAACTAGAGCTAACACCCATGATGTGCCTCAGTGACCGTTCTACGTTCACATCGACTAACACGCGCGCGACGGATCTTCGCCATTGTTTTTTTTTGGAGGACTTGTTGTCATCTAGGGGCGTGGGTGTTTGCAAGAGCTCAAGCTCTCTCCCGCCCTATCTTTTCATGGTATCAAAGCTTGGTACAGGTTAAGGGCTGAGCAACAAGCACAAGAAGCAAAGGAGGCGGTACGATAACAAGAGGTCATCATCTCTTCCCCCTTTGTGTTTGCCACTACACCCGTGTCAGAGCTCTTTAGGAGGCACCAGCAAACGACATCGGATCGAGGAGCTGTCTTCACCAAGACGAAGCTATAGGGATTGAATATAGTCTTTTGGACGGAATTTTGGGGCTGAAACTGTGTTTCTACATCATCTCGACCTCTGTTTTGAGTCAAAAGGTGTTCGTGTGCTATTCGGACAAAATGTCAGACGACATCAATCAAATTGTTAGTGAGAAGCTTGACAAGAACAACTTCCATGCTTGGAAGTTCAGGATGACCAATTTCCTTATGGGAAAAGGATTTTGGGACTATGTGGAAGGTGAG
>Ga0116227_10004757_pt1 | contig 29287 bp, 26 predicted proteins | sample S1TSphgellanicum_FD_89693 | JGI IMG/M metagenome (GOLD analysis project Ga0116227, IMG submission 89693) | Host-associated microbial communities from peat moss isolated from Minnesota, USA - S1T2_Fb - Sphagnum magellanicum MG | ecosystem: Host-associated > Plants > Peat moss > Unclassified... | reverse complement strand
TGGCTTGTGTGCAGGCCCGTGTGAGTGACTAAAGCTTGTCAACTCTTCCTAGTCCCATCCCGGAGCTCCAACCCGCCCCTCTACCCCTCAAAGGGTTGTGAGCTAGGGAGTGTGCTCCAACTCCTCCTTTTCCGTTGTTTTCTACTCGGGCTCACATTTGAGCCCTTTAAGGAGTTGGGAGTGCGTCACTACCGAAAGAACCAGTGGTTATATAGAGGAGCATGTTTTCGAAAATTTCCAAAATTTTCGGGAACCAAGGTTCAAAATGTCAGAACCAGGGTTTTGGATTTTTTCACGTCGAGTAAGGGAGTAAATACTCGGACTGATAACCTAAGGGTACACACGACTGGTTCTGATACGCACACAACGTCGGTCGGGACCACTGCGCGTTCGGGGTGGCTGGAGTGGCGTAGCCATGGGTGTCCGAAGGTCATGGGTACCATTAGTATTTCAATGTATGTTGAATCAAGTTGTGATCTTTTCATTAAGTTTATGGAAATTCATTAGTTAAAATCTTAATTTGGAGCATCATTAATTATATGGGCAAATGACCAACATTGTCCTTGTTACAATTAATTGATGATAAATCCTAAAAAACTTTCAATGTATCTGAATTGGTGGTTTTTTTTATATATGAATTTAAAATATCTTGTTACTTGTGGAAACATGTTGAATTGTTATTGACATTGTAGAAGAGGATAGGGGATGAAGGTGTTGCTATAAAACAAGTAGAACTTGTTAAGATCAAACAATTTGTATGTCTTTTTAAATGCATTTGGTCATCCTTGTCCTTAATGCAAATATGACATATTATATGAAAACAATTCATCTTGTTTATTGCACAATTTATTATACATGGATATCATTTCTATATATTAACATTTTAGTTACTACCATAACATCTTGGCATTTAAAAATCATGTAATTTAAACAAATATTTTTTTCAAAGAAAAAAATTTTGTGAAGAAAAATACATAATATTTTGGAATATTTTCAAAACATTATTCTTGACATGAAAATTTCAAATTTCAGCAATTATTTACAAACATGTGTTAAGTTTTCCCATATATTAAATAATCAAATGTATTTAAGCAATTTTGAAAATATCATAAATTTGTTAAGTCATGTGTGTTTTTTACATTGTTGCATGAATATGTTATAAGAGTTACAATTGTCTTTCAATGTTAGTCATTAATTAAATTAAATGCATGGGAGAATGAATGGCTTCTTGTCATAGAAGCTTTATAAAAAACAAAGAAGGCAGGAAAAAAGGAAAAAATAAAAAGAAATGATTCAATTTGTGGTCACTACATGAATGCTTGCAAATTGAGATGGACAATTCTTTTTGTAAATACCATACAAGTGATCACAACAATTTTAATTTTTGAATTGTAATTCTTTTCCATTTTTCATGTAGTTGAAATATGTTCAAATTAAGTTTGGTTCTTGGTTTCAAATTTTACATTTTCAAAGACTTAATATTTTGATAAAATCAATTGCATTTAAACCATAAATCACATGTCTTTCACCCTATTATCACTATGTGTCACACCAAGGTCTTGAAAACCTTGATATTCTTTTGTGCATGATTCACAATCAATTGCAAATTTGTGAACTTCATCTTTTCATTCAACAAATGCATTAAAATTTTGGTGGCCTATTAAATAATACATTTATGTTTAAAACATGAATTTACAATTACAATTGAAGTTCTTGACCTATACATCATGATTATAATTTGTAAAACTTCAAATTTTAACATTTGGTTTCATATGAAAATAACAACATGTTTTGGTGTATTACAATCCATTAAATCACATTCTAAATCCATAAATTCCTTAACGGGTTTAATATTGTTTAATTTTTATAATGTTCACAACTTGTTAGTTTTTTCTCACCTGCAAGTATTAACATTTTGATAGTCCATTTAAATAAATCATAAACTAATTCTTTTTAGTAAATTCTATTTATTTTTTGCCACACATTAGATTACTTTCCTTTTATCCTACCTATTAGTAATGTACATGTGTAAGTGTTATATTCAATAGTTATTCCACTAATTCATCTATAATTGCTTTATGTTGTATTATAGAAATGAAATGTTGAAAGAAAATCAATTAAAAAAATTGTGGTCAAACTTGTTCCCATGCTTGTTTTAACAAAACCTTTTGAGCCATGCCAACATGACAACATATGTGAAAAGGAGTAAAAAATAAAAATTATTGGAAAACTTTTTACGTTTCTATGTAGGTGGATGATGTGAACTAGAGCAATATTGTGTTGTTGATGGAACTTTGGGGAGTTTGAAGAGGTGGAGGATGTGTAGGCATTTCAATGTGTATGTACAATTGCATGTGTGGTCAATACACTTGACTTCATTGAAGTGTGACCATTTAGCCTTCCCATGTACAAAGCACATGAATATAAACAAGTTCATTGTAAGTACACAAAAAAAAGATCATTGGAAAGACCTTTGAACCCATGGTACAAAATTATTGCAGTTGGATTGTTCCAATGAAACCCCTTATCTAATTTGCAATGTGAAGAACCTATGTGATGAAGTTTGTGCATTGGAAAAATTGCATGATCAATTTCACTAGTTGAAGCATAACATGGAGGTACATTAGATTTTTGATCAAATAGTCAAGGTATGAAGCTTATAGGTCATTACCAATATTTGACATTCATTATAAGTTTTGGACAAAAAAAAATTGAGAAAACCCTTGTCATTCATGTTTATTGTGATCATTTTTGTCCATGCCCCAAAAGGATCCAACCTTTTATTTGTATTTTGTGATTTTGTCATGCCTTTCTTTCAAGCTTGCAACAACAAAATGGAGGCCATTGAGCTTAATCAAAGTTTAAGATGGAGATTTTAGTCAAAAGGTACAAAATTACTTGATACATATGATTGGTTGCTTGAGAAATCATGGGACAATGATACTGCAAAAAAAAAGTTCAGAATATGTCCATGCACATGTTGGAGTAACATTGGTGTGATTCAATGTTACTTTACTGCCTAAGTCTTTAACATCATACAAGGAATCCAAAAGACAAAGAGATCTTATAGGCCATTGTTGTAAGTGAGTATAATTTTAGTCATTTATTCACATGTTTTTAATTTATACTTTTGCAACATGAATTTAATTGACATGTTTGTTTGGTTCTTATGTAGTTTTTCAATGTTATAAAGCTTGTGAAGACATTCGTACGTGATGATAGATTGTTCCTGGAATTTTATAAATGTTATGATAAAGGACTTGTGAAAGGATTGAAAATCTGAAGGTGCTTTTTATTTAAACATGTTCATGAAATATATTATAGATGCAAGTTTTGTAACATTATTCATTTGTAATTATAAGCTCTTCTAAATGAAAAATAGTAAATATTAGGAAGAAAAATGTTTGTTTAACTGAAAGCATGGTAAACTTGTATGCACGGAAAGTAGTATTCCCAATGTAAAACTAGGATTTGTGATTAATATGCACGAAACTTCCATTCACTGACATAGAAAAAACCTTTTTTGGGTACACTCATTGTAAACTATTTTAACTATTAAATTTTTACTTTGAAAATAAATAATCAGGTACTAAAACATAGTTTTAAGATAATGCATTTTTATCATAGTTGTTGTGATTTACTTTATAAAAAATATCATAATTCAGTTCATGAAAGATTATAAGAAAGAAATACAAAATACTATTATTTGCAAAATGAAAATGTGAAGTATCATTAGTTCATTTGAATCTATTTGAATAACTCCTTGCAACATGAACTTGTCAACCATGCACGAGCCTTGCTCAAAGAAAAATCCACATGTGTGATCTTTGAGCACGATTTGGGCCAATAAGGAAAAGTCACATAACTTGATATATCTTCCACCATCGATGTCCATCCTCTATCTATCTACCTAGGGGGATTTTGCTCACAAAATGTGAGGATTTCAAGTCAGCCTCCTAAAACGAACAAACCAAAAAAAAAGTGTCGTAGCCAAGTGGAGCTATGTCATCAATTAAAGTTTCAAACAATTTTTAAAAATTCACATAACCTTCCAATTTCTCATTTTTGAAGCCAATTGCCAAAGACACCTAGAGGCCAGAGTAGGGTCATGAGTTGTGATCTCCATAGGGTGTCATTGATAATGATCAAGATTTGAGGTTGAAGGTGTGCTTCTGTTAAGGCACTTGAAAGGGCATGAATGAGAATATTTGGTTAAATGGAAAAAGATATCATGCCATGAAACTTTTATGGCTGACAAAGTCTAACATGGATCATGCCAAAATGGCATCGATGCATTCCCTAATGCCTTTGAGAGTGTATAACTTTTCTACTCAATATGTGTAGGTTTGGGTCACATGTTTTAAAATCTTATTATATATATATATTTTTCAATCCCTTGTATGTAGTTTTGTTTGAGCCTTAAAATTTTAAAAATTGCATTCACTTTGTATATTGTTTACTATTGTACATTTTAAATCATTTTTAAAATTTTACTTATTTTCAGCTACTTCCTTGTAATTTTTGGTAACAAATGTTTTTTTTTAAAAATCATTAGTTGCTTGTATGTAGTTTTCAAAGTAGCACATTTTCAATTTAGTTTTCATTTCATTTTATTTTTTTCCCCCTGATCGTTTGTATTTAAAGCTCTGAATCAAATTTTATTGAAAATAATTCTTGACTTCACTTTGTAGTTGGTCAATTGCATGTAGTTTTCAATCACCCATTTTAAATTCATTTGATATCTTCTTATTTTCAGTTGCTTGTTTGTAGCTTATCTCTAACCCTATACCCTAAGATTTGTTCTCATTTTAGTTTTTTCATGCATTGAGTTTTTAATTACAGCATAAAATATATTTTCATTCTTTCCTTTCAATTGATCATTGCATGCATCAAATAAAATGAATTTCCTAAAATAGTTTTTGAGTCAAATGTATTAACTTTTCAATCACACTTTCAACTTAGCATTATTATTTAAAATTTTTTTGGTTTCATGTTTTAAGTTTTGACCATGCGTTAAAATTGAAAATTTTCCCATTTTCCTTTTAGTTGAATGTATGAAAATTTCAGTTATAATTAAAATCAGATGTATTTGTATTTTCTATTCTCAATTGTATATATTATTTTTAAGTTTCACCTTCAGATTTAATTTTTTTTCTCGATGACATGTAATAGCTTTTTGTCCACACATTAAAATTTATTTTTATGCATGTTTTTGGTGTCAAGGGAAAACTTTCCAACATCACAAAATTTAAAATATAAAATTTATCCTAAAGTTTTAACTTTTCACTTGCATGTTAAAATTGGATTTTGTTCCATTATTTCTTTTCCATTGCATGTATTAAATCTTTGGTCACACATAAAAAATAGATTTCAATTTCACACTAAAATAGGACCATGTTCCATTTTCCTTTCAGTCATATGTATTGACTTGATTGCTATTAGAATTGGATCATGGCCCTATCAATGTTTGTTTATTATATGAAAGATGAAATTATTGATGAAAGTTTTAAATGATTTATTTAAAGAGTTAGAAGTACCATTATCAATTGGGATTGAAAGTAGATATACAATAATACCAATATGTGATGTTCAAGTACTATTAATACACCCTTGTCGAATGTATTAAGTGTATGTCTCTAAGGTGTAATTTTTTCTTGGTGCTATTGATACAAGTTGAAGAGTAAAAATGACAACATATATTGCAAATAATAATTTTAATGCAATAGAGCAAGTCGGACTTGAAATTGTTGTACAAGTTGTCATTGATAATGGAATTAAAAAAAGAAGAAGTGCAAGCCACATTATAGAATTTAGAAAGTAAGTATCTTCCTTTTCATATTACTTATAGTGGTTATACAACTCATAGCCTAGATCTTGTACTTGAAAATATAGGAAACTTAGAGTGGGTTAACAAAATTGTGAAATAAACCAAAGGAAATATATAATCATAAATATTCATAATAAAACCCAGACATTATTTAGAAAAAATTCAATCAAAGAAAACAAAATGGAATTATTAAAACTAGGAGACACTTGTTTTGGAACAAACTTTATAAATTATAATGTTGGGAAGATTGCAAGAAGTTAAATTTATAATGTATTGGCAACTTGTATTAAGTGAAAAATAGAAAAAAAATTCTCCTTAAGAGGAAAAGCAAGATGTAAAATATGTTTCCTCGAGTAGTCAACTTTGGAAAATATTAGCCATAATTGTAAAGTTGCTAGTCATATAATATATATTTCGAATTGATGCATTTGTTTGATTCTTATGCAGTTCTCCTAAAGAAAAAATGGATGACATCATAAAGTTTGTGAAGATGTTGGTAAAGGAGGATTGGTCACTTCCTAAAACGTTTGAGCATCCCCAGCGGTGCTCAGTATGTGATCCCGCAAAAATATTTTAAACATCCAAGTTTAGTTATTTACTGTTTTGGAACCCCACTCATAAAACTGAAACCGAGACAACAAATAGGTGGGGGACTACTAATAGCAAACCACTTGGACCAATCGTTATGACAGTCCAATAAAAAACACTCAGCACCTGTCAGATCATATTTATTACACTCTTTTCTGCACGTCCGCAACGCTGCTGGGCCTTTTACTAGCCACTGCAAACTGTGCAATTATGCTGAGCCAAAACCAATTTCGTGAGCGAAACAGGCATATTTTGACTTTTATTCATCTAATTGTACTGTGCAGAATCACGTACTGAGCACTGCTGGAGATGCTCTCAGGTAAGTAGGGAAGATTTAGGAGGATTGGTATCTTGTTGATTCTTTCAATCACATGTAGTTATCAAATATGTTGGGCGAACTCCTAATATAAATATTATACTCATACTCTTATCAAACATATGAAAATTAGTTCAACTCCTTAGTATGCACCTTCTACCAGGTAGGTGCATACTAAGGATATAGCATAAGAAAATATTAACAAATCTGCGTAAAAGTCTTAACCCTAAATAAACCCTAAACTAACCACCATTAGTTCAACACCTAGCATTGAAGGGTGTGGTGTTCAATGTCCATGCACATCACATGCCTACTGAAAGAGGATGCTAAATTATTTAAATTACTTGTTTGGGTATGTTTCCAAAATTTGTTTTGATGAAAATGGTATTTTCATGCATTAACATTTTCTGTACATTCCCTTTAACAAAATATTATTTGAAAAATAAAAATAAAAATCTTGCAATAACACCAAATATATCAATTTCTGATTTTATTATCTACCTCGTAACAACCCATTAGTTTTTACTTATTTACTAACCATCTACATGCATCTACTTACCTACTAGCCACTCTTTAGTTCAAGGATTTATCCTTTACAATGTACCTTACCAAAGTGAAACCCAACATCAACTTGATTGGGGTCAGTCACAACTTAATCATCCAAAGTTTCCAATGGATGGTGCACTTGTGGTTCAAACTTCTTCCATTCATCTCAAATCAATTATCTATTTGACTCATTAGTCTTAGAAAATATTTAATATTGTGACTTACATTTATTTTAAAAGAATGAATGAATTAATTTAAAACATATAAGATAAATTGGGATATGTATAATAATATGTGTCCAAACATGGCACATCTGTAAGTAAATGGAGAAAGACAATTATTTATGTAATTGACATTGCTAACATGAACATATATGAAATTAAAACGTCCAGTACAAACAAAATTAATGAAAACAACTAAAACCCATTTTCTGACCTTTAGGAATGCATATGATACTAGAATCGGTTATAAAAATATGTGGTAAGAATCTTGTTGACGATAATTAACACAATGTACATAAACCTTCACATATGAGAATCTCTTGTAATGATGAGGATATAAAATTTCTTGAAGAGCAATCCCCTTTGATTTTTTCACAAGAAAAAAAATTAAAAAAGAAAAAAATTTGACAAAAGTTGAAAAAGATAAAAAATAAATGAAAGGTTAAGGTGGTCACATTTCCAATTTTTGTAAGAAAGAAAATGTGGTTTGATCGATAATCCAAATCGGGTTTACATTTTGAACAAAGGCCTTTGAGCCCAGGTCCATGGGTTTTTCCCATAGTCTCATCCAAAAAGCAAGGTAAACATGAGATTCTACAACCCATGGCTCAAACCCGTTAGTGTGTAACCTGGCCCTTAACCCATCCCAACAATGGTACCTAGGTTGGCACAAACTACAAACCACATGACTCTTGTTTTTAAATGCATATAATAATAATGTACTCTACACATGACTCTTGTTTTTGAATGTGCATATAATGTACTTATTCTACACATGAGTGGAGTACCCCGATGCCATTGAAACTCCCAATCTGGTATCTAGTCCTCCTAATAAACCTCATGCATGATTAACTCATTTAGTGCCCAAAAATAGAAAAGAGTGTGTGGTTGAATCAAAGTCCAACAGCTTTTTAATTGTCCACAAATGGGGTGGTTCCTAGTTTTTTTTGTGGCAAATTTTCGCCAAGCTACTACGACCTGTCCAAAGGATTTTGTTGGAAAAAACAACTATGCCCAAATTCGCCATAATTTTGAGAGAAAATAATTTAATATCGCCATATTTAGACTACAGTTTTGTGTACGTCGCCATTATATAGTAGCCCAAACCTTCTATTTTTCTCTCTGACCTCAAGCCAAATTTGGCTATGTGACCGCTGGTCTACGTTTCCTCACACAATTGGGAGGAAAAAAAAACTTTTGTTCCTCTGCCCAAAACGAATTGCCAGTTAATTACCCTTTTATTAGATGGGGGCAAAAAAGTGCGCGCCAAATCCCAAACCCTAAAACCTTGTTGTGACTTGTGCGAGAAACCCCAGTGTGTCTCCTCTCGGCGCTCCTCTTGTCTTCTCTCGCTTCCAGAGAGACGCGCGGATCGTCGTCGTCTTCTTCTTCGCTTGCTTGCTTGCAGAGAGGCGCGCGTGCGGAAAGTCTTCGCAAGTATTATGGCGGAAACAGTCGAATCCTCTGTGAAGTCCTGGGGAAACACGCCGCTTGATGTCGCAGATGAGGAGATTTTCAATCTCATAGAGAGGGAAAAAGTGCGGCAATGTAGAGGCATTGAGTTGATCGCGTCCGAGAATTTCACCTCGCAGGCTGTCATCGAAGCTCTGGGTAGTGCTCTCACCAACAAGTACTCGGAAGGTCTTCCTGGCGCTCGCTACTATGGAGGGAACGAGTTCATTGACCAGATTGAGAATTTGTGTAAGGAGAGAGCTCTCAAGGCTTTCCATCTTGACCCTGCGAAATGGGGTGTCAACGTGCAGCCTTACTCTGGATCTCCGGCTAACTTCGCAGTTTACACTGCTCTGTTGCAGCCTCATGACCGCATCATGGGCTTGGATCTGCCGTCTGGTGGTCATCTCACACATGGCTACTACACCTCTGGAGGCAAGAAGATTTCCGCCACTTCTATTTTCTTCGAGAGCTTGCCCTATAAGGTGGACTACAAGACTGGCTTCATCGATTACGACAAGCTTGAGGAGAAGGCTTTGGACTTCCGGCCTAAGATGATCATCTCTGGTGGGAGTGCGTACCCTAGAGACTGGGACTTCGCCAGGATGAGGGCTATTGCTGACAAATGTGGATCCATGCTCATGTGCGACATGGCTCACATCAGTGGTCTTGTGGCTGCTCAGGTCTATGATCACTGTCCCTCCCATGTCTGCAAGTATTTTGTTAGATATCGAAGAATGTGATACACCTGAAATGGATGCCTTTGTTCTGCATGGTTCTTCTGCCCTTCGTAGCTCCTCGTTTATTTTTGTTACTTTTCTGGACCTGGGTGTCTTTGTGACCCTGTGCCCGTGTTGGATTTTTGTAAGAACTGCTGTCTTCTGTGTAGATCTGCTTTCCCCTCCTGAACCCCATTATACTACTATTCCTAGTTGTTTGATGGAGTGACAATGTGTGGCTTTTTTCAGTGTCTTCCTGCATCTGCTGCCTTTGTGCACAATGCTTCCATTTCAGATCGCAAACTTTCACATTCAGGTCCAATGCAGCAGCAGGCTGAATGGGTCTGTCCTAGTTTCTATTGTGTGTATGGGACTACTTGAGGTCTTGTTGATGCTTTTCACTCATACATGACTTTTGGTTGCAGGTAGCAAATCAGCCATTTGAGTACTGTGATGTGGTTACAACCACCACGCACAAGAGTTTGAGGGGCCCAAGGGCTGGTATGATCTTCTACAGGAAGGGACCAAAGCCATCAAAGAAGGGACAAGCTGAGGGAGCTTTATATGACTACGAAGACAAGATCAACTTCTCTGTGTTCCCTTCCCTGCAAGGTGGTCCTCATAATCACCAAATTGCTGCATTGGCCGTGGCCTTGAAGCAAGTTGACACTCCCCAGTTCAAGGCCTATGCCAAGCAGGTGAAGGCCAATGCTGTGGCCATTGGAGATGCCTTAATGAAGAAGGGATATAAGCTTGTCACTGATGGTACTGAGAACCATCTTGTCCTTTGGGATCTGCGTCCACTTGGCCTCACTGGTATGATTTTCCACAAGATTTCCCCCTCCCTGTTCTGCTGTGTGCAGTCAATTGTTGGATGCGATAGCCTCTAGATTATGGGCATTTGAGGTCAGCCATTTTTTGGTTTTTGTGTGATTGTGTTTGCTCATATTGTGGAGAGCTGATTGTGTCTTCAATTAATTGCAGGCAACAAGGTGGAGAAAGTTTGTGAGCTTGCTCATATTACCTTGAACAAAAATGCAGTGTTTGGAGACAGCAGTGCCCTTTCCCCTGGAGGGGTCCGTGTTGGTAAGTACTATCCTTCCTGTTCATAGTCCAGGAAATTAAGAACACTGTTACAGTCAAATAAACTGGTTCTAATGGATTTTCTTGGTGTTGTTGACTTGTACAGGGACCCCAGCAATGACCTCAAGAGGATTGAAGGAGAAGGATTTTGAGCAGATTGCTGAGTTCTTGGATCGAGCAGTGAAAATCACCTTGAAGATTCAGAAGGAGCATGGCAAGCTGCTCAAAGACTTCAACAAAGGAGTGGAGAATAACAAGGACATAGCAGATCTGAAGGTCGATGTGGAGAAGTTTTCAATGTCATTTGACATGCCTGGTTTTGATGTCAACACAATGAAGTATCGCAACGAATAGAGTTAACATGTGTCCCGTAGTAAATCCTTTTGCCTGTCAAAAAAATCTGCATGAAGGAAAGGAAGGTGGGAGTTTTTCTTTTGCCAGTTGCAAGGAATGGCCAAGTCAAGGCTCTTGCACCGTGAGTGCTGTACCTGTCTTTTTGTTGAACAATTTGCTCTCTTACCTCTGCCATTTTTTTTGGTAGCTAGGGACATTCTTTACATGATGTGAATAAGTTTAATGCTGAAGATAGCTGAACACTTTTTGAACTGTCTGATGAAACAAATCATGCAACTTGTGAGAAAAAGGGTGGGGGGACTAGTTGTGATAGTATTGCAGTAATCTTATCTCCCACCTTATTTTTGGTTGATGTTTCAGGCTGCATGTGTACCCTCAAATTCCTAATTGCATGTAAATGCAGAGTAGTAACCACCTTGAGTACTGTAAGTCTTTTAGATACCTTCCAGTTTAGAAACTTCAGTTTCACTGACATCTCTGTTCTCCGCTGATGGTTCACATTACTGAAAGTGGTTTCACTGACATCTCTGCCCTTTACTGATGATTCACATTGCTGAAAGTGATTGTGCCAAATCTGGAACCAGCAAATGCCTGCCTGTCCCACATAGAAAAAACCTTGAAGAGGAAACCCAAACCAAGGAGGTTCCTTGTTCCTTCCAATTCTGTTCTCCATAAGGTGGCTTGAAAACTTAGTTGATTTCTTACAAAGGGAAAGGGTGGCGCTAAGGGGTGTCCCTTTGTTGGGCCCTGTCCCTCTGGGTGACGGACCATTGCATTGGATCAAACTTTTGAAACTTTCACCTTATTAGAACCAGTTTCATATTAAGTGAACTGGTTTTTTTGGTGAAAGTGTTTAGACTGTTTAGATTGGAATGGACTCTTTTGGTGTTCAGAGTGTGTACACAGTAGGTATGTACATCATTTTATCTATTGTCAGGGCGAGCGAGTTTGTGATGCCTTGTTTCCCTCCCCTAACCTTCAAATTCAATTGAATGAAGTCAATTGAGTTTAGGGTAAAGCCTGAGGCCGTGGGCTTTACTGGAATAAGGGCTTGACTGAGGCAATGCCTGGTGTGGGCCTGATTCTGGGAAAACCCAGGGCTGAGGGCTTCACCAAGCATTAAGAAAAGGTCTGGTGGTACTTTTGGGGGGTACCCACAGTGTATCTCATAGGACAAAAACAGGAAAAAAAGAGGTGGGGGGAACCTTTGGAAGAAGGGCTCCTTGGGGGCTACCCAACCCGTTGAGTATCATGGGAAAAAGAAAAGAACGGGAGGTGGGGTTTCAAAGAAAGTAAGGCCAGCCTTGGGTGCCTACCCATTGAGTCGTATCTTGGGAAAGTTTTGCAAAATGGGGGTTGCTTCAAAGAAAGTAAGGGCAGCCCGAGCAGGCATCCCATTTTTCCCTATGCCCCCAAACAGCAGAGGAAAAACTATGCTGGGAAAAATTGCACTAAAAAAATGCTACCAAACTAAAATAAGAGATCAAAATGTGGCAAAATATTTCAATTACTTCTCAAAATTTGGCGATTTTTTAATTTTAGAAAGGAATATTTTTGACAGAATATTCTCATCTTATTTTGATTTTCGCACCCCAAAAAATGCTGATGACCACTGCATGACAAAATTGGAAAAAGAAAAACTGGATGCAGCAGGCCATGGGAAGCAGCGTTTTGTTTTCAACAGTTTTTTGTTCTTTTGAAAAAAAAATTTGGAAAAGATTTGGATTTTTTTTTGTCCAAGTGTAAACTTCAGACTAATTTTTCTATTTTCTTAAAAACATTTGCCAAATTTTTAATATCATAAAATTGGAAAAAAAAATCCCCTATTGGGAAAAGCTCATATTTTCTTGGGTTTTGCTTTTTTCCGTGAGCTTGAGTTTATTCCCTTTTCATTACTGTTGGTTGCCACAATTCAGTGAGAATCGTCGTTGATGACTAATGGATGATCTCTATTCATCCCAAAAAGAGGAACAAAACAGCTTCGAGGGATGTATGTAGTAGTAGTTACTAGTCCTGGAAACTAACTTGGATGAATTACGTTTTCAGCCTGGAAACTAACTTAGGATGAATTACATACCTACCTCTAAAACAAAGAGCCTGGAGACATCATCCAAGAAGAACCTCCACTAGGTAAGACAGATGGATGAATACTTGAGGACGAGAAGTGGAGCGAACGTTTTCTGTGACAAAGTCGTCCCTTCCAAGCGAACTCCATGTCTCCCGCGCCTTCGTTGTTGCTGCAACGAAGGAGACGAGAGTTTGGCGCAAACCGCTCGCTCGCTCGCTCAATCTCCATTTACGCGGATTGCACGCGCTTGTGAGCTTACCCATTTGGGCATCTCTTGGGTCGTGTGCCATCTGCAGTATACTGGGTCTCTTGGGATGTTCTTCATTTCTAAGCTATCGTTGGTGCCCGGCGGTTGGAGTTGAAAGGTTGTTTTCTTGTGGCAGATCGAGTTCGTGTGTACTGTGGTTGTGGAGGAAGTGTGAGTAGTAGCTATGAAGCGTGTCTTTGGTGTGAAGAAGGATAAGACTCCTGCACCCACTGTGGAGGAGGCAACTGAACGGGTTAGTTCAGTTTTCCTTTTCAAGTGTATGTGTGTGTGTATGTGCGCCCGCGAAAAATCCAGTTTCTTGTGGCCTTGGAACTGGAAGAAGGTTTGGATGGGTTGGGTGGAGATGCAAACCGTTTTGACCCTCTCACACGTTTTCCGTCCGTGGTGTCGTTTTCTTTTGCTTGCAGATAAATAAGAGGGGAGACACAGTCGATGAGAAGATAAGGAAACTTGATGCGGAACTTGTCAAGTATAAGGAGCAGATCAAGAGGACGAGGCCCGGCCCTGCGCAAGAGGCCGTGAAAGCCCGTGCCATGCGCTTGCTGAAGCAGAAAAAAATGTGTGTATGCTGCTGGTTTCTCACATACCTATATCTTTTGATCCTGATAGCATCGACCAGGATTGAGTCCCACTGCATAATTAGGGTTTGCGGGGTGAAAGCATGATGCCAATTTGGAATTGTTAGTTGACAATACACATATTGAAGTTGCATCTGTTGATCCCAGTGACAACCATGTACAGAGAAAATTGTTTCCATGATAAAATTAGTTGTGTTTCTCTCACAATTAGTTTGCATGTTTGTATTTGAGTAGTCCTCAGTAATGCCTCTGTCAGAGAGTCGCCTTGAGATTGAATTAGGGTTTGGTTGCATGTGTATTAGGTATGAAGGTCAACGGGATCAGCTGTACAGCCAGACATTCAATCTGGAGCAGGTTTCATTTGCAACTGAGGGTATCAGGGATGCCCAACAAACGGTTAGATATTTTCTCTACTCATTTGGGATTTCTTTTTTTCTTTCAATCCTCAATTTTGATCTTCCATAAGTGCAGTATGCCAATGCATCGTTCATAATTGTTCTTAGAGTGTGGATTCTGTCAGAGAACTTAAAATGTATTTGGTGATCATATGGAGGATTTGTGTTGTTTGGTCCCACCGTATATTTTACTGTCATCTATGCTGGATTTTTATGATGAATTTTAGGTCAATCAGTAGTTTTTGGTCTTAAATTTTGACAGCAAATACTCGGGGATCAATCTTGAACACTTTAGCTAACTGCTCCTTGGGTGTTGAGTTGTGTAGATGGCAGCTATGAAAGCTGCAAATAAGGACTTGAAGGGAACAATGAAGACGCTCAAAATTGATGACATTGATGTATGTCCCTGTCCTCTGGCTTCACCTAATCTTGTCTCACTTGTTGCAGAATGACCAATATGCTAGAAAATATTTATCATCTTCAAAACTGAGCTTGAAACCCCAGACAGTAAGGTACTGTTGACAATGTGGGTAGGGACAAGCTTGCTCAGTCTTGTGATGAGAGAAAGTATTGGAGATTGGAATTGATAGAGTCTCAAGGCACAGAAATTCTGGATAATATTTATTGACGTTGTGTGTGTGAGAGAGAACAGATTATCCTGGTGGCATGGGACTGAGTTTGAGATTCCTGGCAGTGGAGAGCTAGGTACTTGTTAGACTGTCTGCAAGTTATGGGCTTGCTCGGTGTTGTGGGCAGGGAGAGTGAGAGAGATCAAGGATGGTAGTGTTGAAAAACCCAAAGGTTTTGAAAATGTTTCTTAGCTGGCAAGAAAATTAGAGAGAGATGGCTGACCAGTGACATGTGTGATGTGTGGAACACAGAAAATGCAAGATGAAATGATGGATTTAGTGGATTACAGCTCAGAAATCCAAGAGACACTGGGCCGCAGTTACAATGTGCCTGATGACCTTGATGAAGAGGAACTTATGGGTGGTGAATCTTCTTTCTCAACTTCCTCCTCAGCTTTTGAATGCTTCTTGTTTATATGTACAATACTAACAGAGTCTTTATTTCCTCTCTACACACCTTAGAGGCCTTGCAATATAAAAGCACATCCAGTTTTCAGTGGCCAAAACTTCTATCTCTCTTGTAAGTATGGTCCTCTTATACATTTGTTGTTGAAGAAGAAAGCAGACTGATGGGGAATTGTGTGGACTTGTGACAGAACTGGAGTCTTTGGAAGCAGACATGGGATTAGAGACAGGGACAGATGTGCCATCCTACTTGCTACCTGACAAGGAACCTGACTTTGATTCAGAAATACAGTTACCTGCAGCACCCTCTGGTCCAGCAGCACCCCAAGCCAATCCTCAGGTATTTTGAGTAACAAAATTTGTGTTTTATTGAATTCCTATTTTCTTGCTCCTAATGATGATATAGATTATAGATTGCAGGACTGCACACAGTTCATGGTTAGTTCCCTATGCAAAGCATGGAGATGTAAAAAAAGGGAAAATAAGGAAGGCAATCAAAATGTGATATGAAGTCTGGAGATTGAAACTGCAGAACAGACATAGACAGTGAAGTAAGGCAGTGCCGTTTGCAAGCAAAATAGGACACTGCAATAGCAAAATGTGTCTAACTGTATGTTTGATGATGGTGAACAGGCTGCAGATGAGTATGGTTTTCCAACAGTTCCAAGGACATCCTTACGCACATAACCACCTGTCTGTCAAATATGGAAGGTGGTAGAGCTCAGAGCTCTCTTTGTTTATAGTAAGGAGCTCCTTTCAATAGCAGTCATGGACAATCTGGTCCAATTACATGCACCTAGAGTAGGTGGTGTGCATAATTATCTCCGAATTTGTTTGTTTTTGGGACATTTGTATGAGTGCACTGTGATGTGGCTTTTCCTTGGATTCAGTTTATCCTTGGAAGCATTCACTTGATGTCAAGTGGTTTGTATATTAGATCCCACATGGGAATAAAGGGACTTGTGATGTTTTTAGCCTTCTTAAATGCAGACTCACCACTGGGCATCAATCATATTCATGGCAATAGATTCAAGGCCTATTTCTGACCGAGGTACAATATTCAGACCTCTCTATACTATGGCAAGGAGGTTGGGTAGGCTCTGTTGCTATTTGTTTAGCGCCTGGATTGGGAGGGGCACAAATCCTTGAATAAACTGAAATCTAGCAAATCCAAGTTCACTTTTTGTGGATTTGATATTTATGCAATTTGGGTAGGATCAGACCCACTCGGGTCAATTAAATTTGAAATTCTGGCACATTAGTCTTTAAACTGAATTCCTCATTGACTCCCAATTCCAAAACTTCTTCCCAAATCAACCTTACAAACAGAGATCATAGTCAACATTGTTGATCATGAATCCAACTTCATCATCTTCAACTAGATATTGGGTTGAATTATTAACACATATTCATTGCTTGAAGGAATAATGCTTTGTCAAAATTGGGTTTGATGTACATGCATTTGGACATTTAAACAAAAAGATAGAACAAGGCTTTGCGATGCATGTAAACCCATTAATGAAACTATGGATTGCATGGGTAATTTCCAATGTTTTTCAGTACAATTAACAAAACTGATGACACACCTCAAACGAAATAGAGAAAATAAAATGAATCTACTACCCAGAAAACCACCTATTTTTCAAAATTTCTATTTAAAACTTGGCCCCAAATTTCTTTTAGAGATGATCAAAAGGATATAAATGTTGCTTTGAATGATTGCAAAAAACTGTGTGATGTAGCAAAAAGATTAATTGCAAAGGATTGGTTTTCATATGTATTCCGAATGTGTTGATGGAACCAAATACCAAATTTTGCTCAATTTGCTCGACAAGCTTTTCTATACTACTACCATAGGACCTTTACCATTTCGGCCATAATTAAAATAATAATAATAAAATATGAAATTTCGAAAACTTTGCAAGCTGCCCTGTCAAAAGTTTCAAAAAACTTAATTTTAAATTTTCGAAGTTTATGACTCATGTGTTCATTTGTGCACGAGCACCTTTTGATTCCAGTAACAAGAACTTGAAATTAGTACCTGCCTTAAATCATCGCAATAAATCATCACAATTGACTGACTCATTACTTGAACAACATTTACATTACCTACTTATTAGTATCAACCTAATTACATAGGTACCTATTTGCAATAATATGTCGAATTATTAAATTTCACTTTTATTATATCTGAATTTTTAAGAAATTTATGATTGGAGGGCTGAAGTGAAAAAATGAAAAAAATATAAATATTCGCCTAAACTATTGTGAAATGGTAAAAGTATTACAATATATAAATTTGTTGAACGCAATATAGTTTATAGCCAAATTTGTGTTAAAACTTAGAACACCATAAATTAAGTAGCAATACCAATTTGATTAATGTACACTATTTCTGAGTTTTTGCTTAGCATTTAATGGACTACTTATTCAGTTTACTATATTTTCATTTTCTCTTATGATTCAAAAATAATTTGGAACCTCTTTCTTGGAATCATATGTCTTGCATAAATATTATGCACCATTATGAATATTGTATTACTTTGATATGACTTCATGTATTGGTCAAGTGCTTAGAACACATCAACTGCAATATTTTAAGAGTGCCTTCAATGGCAACTTGATGAAAAAAATGTTAAGGAGCTCCCCATTGCAAGCTTGGCATCACCAAAACTAGACCAACTTCACAATTCAAGTCTCCATGCTCTAGCTAGAGCAACAACTTGGGAAATATTGTTGTAACCAAACACCTTGGTATGTGCATCTTGTGGGAAATATTGTTGTAACCAAACACCTTGGTATGTGCATCTTGTGTTATTTTCTTCTTTGTGTATGCATACATGTTTTTTCCCCCTCTTCTACTTCTTTAGTTGGTCTTGTTCTTTCTTTCCTTCATCTTCCTATAGTTTTTTCCTCTTCTTTTGTTTTGCTTTTTTTTTTTCCCTTCAACATCATCTTGTTCTTCCTATAGTTTTTTCCTCTTCTTTTGTTTTGCTTTTTCCTTCTTCTCTTGCATCGTCTTGTTCTTCTTCTTGTTTTTCTATCTTTTTTCCTTTCTTCCTTTGTTTTAAATTTTTTTCTTCTTTGTTGTCTTGTTTTTTTATGTGTCTTTTCTTCCCTTCCTTTGGTTTTTTTTTTCCTTCTTTGTCTTGTATTCTCATTTCTTTATCTTCTTTTGCATTATGTTTTTCCTCAAAGTTTTTTTTTCTCTTTTTTTTCGGTTTTTTTCCTTCTCTTTTTAAAATTTCTATCTTTCTTGTTTTCTTATGTTTTTTTTATTACATTTTGGTGCAAACAACAATGGTACATTCCAAGCATAGATAATGGGTAGAAATTTTTAAATTAATTAATTCCATAGGCCTCCTAATGATTACTAGTTACTAGTGGTAGACTTATCATCCTTCATTTAAGGGGTGAAGCTATTGGGATTAGGTAGCTTGGGTTAGTGAGTGGTTGGGGGTAATCCATCTAATCATTTAGGAGATTTCTAGAAAGGGATTAGGATCAAGGCTCTATTTTTTCGGGTTCAATGTGGGCCTTGTGTGTGGTATGTGGAAAAGAGGGACTAAAGACAGGAAGAGGGATTCATTAGAGACTTGGAGAGTGAGGTGATGAATGGAGAAAGATGTATGTACTTTGTGTGTGATTTTAATGGAAGATGGTTGAAGGACTTGAATTTTTTATGTTGCATTGTTATTGTATTAAGTGTGGGAGGTAGAGTAGGTTATGTTATGTAAGTAAGATGCTTCCTTGAGTTAATATTTTTGCATTTTTCTAGGATAGAGAATAATGGGCTGACCATTGGGTAGTCTTTGGAACACTAAGCTATTGTTGCCTTAGGAGGGTAGTAGCAAATCCTTGGTGGTGGAAATAATGGGGAACATACCAACGAATTACCTCTTGCATGTTCAAAGGCATTGTTGTAGGCAATAGGCAAGAGCTTGGAGGGAAGACAATTGGTTGTAGATGATATAGAATAGAAGAGAAACTTTTCGAGGGTTGCAAGTGGCAAATAGAACCACTAAAGAACTTGCATGTGTGGGGGAGGAAAGACATTAGTGGTAGAAAGGTTTGCAGATCCCCTAGGCAATATCTTGGGGCTTTGAAGGTATTACAAAATTAAGGAGAGCAACTATTCGTAAGTTCTCCCCCTTTTTTACATTGCTCCCCTCTTTGCATTCTGCTCCCTACTCCCTGGATTAAATTATTTATAAAAAGGTAGGCTAGTTTTAGACAACAAACGCTTATTTTTTTTATTTTTCCTTGTATGACCTCTTATTTATTACTTGAGTAGTTGTAGTAAAATAAGTTAGGGAGGGTAGTTCTTTTTGTGGGGTAATAAGGTGTCAACCTTGCCCCTTTGTCTTACTTCTTTGGGGGTAGTAATGATCGGGGGCTGCAATTTCACCCCTTAACAATAGACAACTTGTATTTTTTTATTGAATGCTTGGGTGCAAGCAATGCTAACAACCTACACATTTGTAGCTAGGATGGTTCCAAATTTTAGTGAAATTGAATTAAAAATTCACCCACACAACTACAATTCAAGAGTTCATGGGTCTTTGGATGTTGTAAACAACACACATGATTTTTTTTAAAATTTAAAAATGTTATGTTTTAGCATGACAAACGTATGAATGAAAATTATTTAATGGGGTTTATCATGAGGTTGCAATGGGGCACATCAATCTTGGCAGAACTTAATCCTACATGCAACTTGCAAACTTCCCTACACCTATGCATTTACAAGGGGAGTTTATAGGTTTGTGTTAGAGATGTTCATATGCAATATATATATTGTAGGTATCATTGCATGGATGTGTTAAATATGAAGAAGTAATACGTTGTTCAAGTATAGATATGAAATGTAAGGTGAAGAAAATCCATGATTGTAGGAGTTATTTCCATGTGTACAAAGACCTAGATCATTCATTAATAAACATACAACTTGAACACATGTTTCTATGTTTTTTTTTTCTTCATGGTATTAGAGCTTTGGGTTTCTATAGTTATATGGGTTTCTAATCTTGAAATGATAGATGAAGATAAATTTTTTTCAATATAAAAATAATGTTGTCACCAAATCATTTTGTTAATAGACTTGATGACAATAACTATCAAGGTTTGGAAAACTTGAATTGAAATGTATGTTGAAAGAGAATGTTTGGTTTGTGGTTGATGGGTCTAAAGCCAAACTTGCTACTCCAACCAACCAACCAACCTACCTACCTACTTGGGATCAAAAGATCGTAAAGTTAAAGGTGATATTATATTATGTGTGAAAAACAATTTGTTTTCGTCCAATGTATTAAGTCTTTGAAAACCTCCCTTGAGGTTTGGAAAAAATTAGAGTCCTAGTATCAAGATGTAAATGTTATTTGTAAAAATCTTCTTATAAGAAGCTTTTGTAATATAAAAATGCTTGAGGGCAAAAGTGTGAAAAACTAAATTTTATAACTTCATGGATGTGTTGGCCATTGTTGACATTTCCATAAGTGATAATGAAACAACAATAAATTTGCTAAGATCTATGCCTAAGTCTTATGCAAGCATAGTAATGGTCCAAACTAGGAACATTGGCAAATTAGTCAATATGATAAAATTGTTACAAGAAGAGGAATTGAGAAGACATAATGATGATCTTATGAATTATCTTCAATTTTATATCAAGTGAGAAAATTCAATAAACTACCATCAAAATTTAATTTTACCAAATCCACCTATAATAGGTTTGGTTTTAATTTCAATCTCGATTTCTTTTGTGGTCTAAGAAAACCATTAAATCAATGTTTTTATTGTAAAATGGCAGGCCATCATATTCAAAATCATAAAAAAGAAGTTAAGAATTGAATGTAGAAATAGACATAAAAAATAGTTCAATTTTTCATTAAACAAAATTATTTGTAACATCTTTATTTGTTGAAATTAGTGGCAATTTGTGGTATGTTGATTTTGGTGCTTCACAACACATAACATCAAACCAAAAATGTTTTTACTAAGTTTCAAAATACTGATACCATACAAAGATTGTACTTGGGTGAAAATTCAAGTTATCCCATTCACAATCAATGAACCATACAAATTGTACTTCCCACATAGAAGAAAAGTCAATTGAAGATGTGTTATTTGTATTAGGATTGAAGAAAATTTTGATATCAATTAGTCCATCTACAAATGTAAGATTTATTTTCATTTTTGCTCCACTTCATTTTTTTTGTTATAGACATTAAATAATAATAATAATAATAACAATAATTGTGTGCTCGGCTAAAGATGGTAAATTATATAAGATCGGTATGTTGATTTGTAAAGATTTTCAAGATAATGTTGGAGTTCATCCTATTCAACATTCTATAATTAATAAGGCAAAATTATGGCATTTATATCTAGAACATACATGAATAAATAAATTAAAATTATTACACACATTTTTATGTGCATGGTACAAATCTCACACATAATCTTCTCATAAGTCTTTGCCTTAGTTGTCTTTATAGAAAACAACATTTGTAAAAATAAATTCCTTAAGAGAATGGCTATATGGTTGAACATTTGTTTCTTAAGATAATTGGGTTTTTTTTTGTGAAGTTTATGGATGATGCCTCCAGATAGACAAAAGTTTATTTTTTGAAATTCAAGAGTGAAACTTTTGAACACTTCAAAATATTTAAAGTTTTGTTGAAGTTTTTTTGTCTAGGAAACTTAAGATTATTTGTATGAATGATGGTGGAAAATATAAATCAAATGAAGTCAAAAATTATTGTGACAATGATGGTAGAACACATCAAATGACTACAAGTTATATGCCACATCAAAATGGTGTTGTTGAATAGAAGAATTGAACACTAGTTGAAGTGTTCATTATATGATGCAATTTGTAGGTGTCCCCAAAAAGTTTTGGGCTAAAGCTATTGGAATTGCCACATATATTCAAAATTGTCTTCTTACAAAAACAACCACCAAATGACACTCGCAAAAAAATGAAATGAATGTAAGCCCATAATCTTTCACCTTATAATTTTTGGCAATGAAGTTTATATGCACATCCTGAATAAGCTAGGAACTAAATTAGATGACAAATGATGTATTTTAATAGTGTATGATGAACATTAAAAGCTTACACATTATACCACATGCCAATGAAAATAGTCAAATTTAGTAAGGATGGTGTGTTTAATGGAGTTAAATTGTTTCTTACAAGTAACCTAGTAAACACCTTTGATTCTATCTTTTGGGAAGAAAAATCAGACCAAAAACTAGTAATTCAATCTTCAATTTTTTAACTAGCATGACATTTAGTCATAAGTCCCATTTGAACACTAAACACACCTATCATTGACCTTACCATTGATGATGATGATATTGACTTGAATCTTAAATATGAAAGATTAGAATTAAAAATAAAAATAAAAATCTTCCAATAAGCCCAAAATTTGACATTTAATGGTCAATTTGAGTGTGAAATCTGCATGCAAAGTATAACACGCCTTAAGTTATTTACGAGTGTTGGTGGCCATTCATAGTGATAATGCACCCTAACCATTTGGAGAAGCTATGAATAGTCTAGATGTTGATAAATGGATTGAAGCAATCTAATAAGAATATAATTCATTATTGTTAAATAAAACATGGACCCTTACAAACTTACATGAAGGAAGACAACATGCAATTGGGTGCAAATGGATATTTTGCATCAAAATTAAACAAAATGGATCCATTGACTACTACAAAGCATGTTTCATGGCAAAAGGTTACACAAATATTGGGTGTTGATTTTGAATACACCTTCTTTCTTGTGGTTAAAATGACCTCATTATGAATGTTACAAACATTTGTTGCCCACTATGGATAGATATTAAAACAACTTTTTTACATTGGGATCTTGATGAAGACTTATACATGCACCAACAGGAAGGGTTTATTCCAAAAGAAAAAAAACATTTAATATGTAGACTACATAAGTAAATCTATGGTCTAGAACAAGCGTCTAGGGCATGGTATATCAAAATGAATTCTTATTACAAGAAACAAAATTTCAAAAATATACATTTGAAAATAATGTTTATGTTAAAAGGGATGGGCATAGTTATATTATAATTTAACCTTATATGTAGATGATTTATCCATATTCACAAATGATTTTATAAACATATTACTTGAAGTAAAGGAATGGCTAAAATCAAAATTTCAAATGAAATATAAAACTAAATTAAGTTATGAAGTAAGTATAAAAATAAATAAAAATAGAAATAAAGGAACAATCATGTCAACTAATTCAAATACATAACTAATATTCTTAAGAAATTCAATATGGAAAATAATAAAATAAAATAGAATTAAGATTAATTAGAGATCAAAATCCTTAGTTAAAAAAAGAAAGTGATTTCATGGACACCATCCCATATACAAAAAGAATTGTCAGAAGTTTAGTGTTTGCTATATGACATGTACTAGGCCAAACATTGCTTTTGTTGTTACAAGTGTATTTCAACATTTAATTAAGATAAGACCATTACATTGGTCAATCATTAAAGGATTATTTTGCTATTTGAAAGGGACCCAAAACATGGCATTTAATACACCAAATTTAACAATCACTAATTATTGTAATGTTGATTGTGTTTCAGATTTGGACAAGAGAAAGTCAACTTTTGGATATGCATTTATTGTAGCTGGGGGAATTATAAGCTAGGCCAGTAAACAACAAACTTGCACATCTTTGGCTACAATATAAGTGAAATGTATTGTTACAACCTTAGCTACAAACGAAGCCATATGGTTCAGATGTTTGATGTCTAACTTGGATATGCTCCACAATTGCTTTTAATATTAAACATGACTTGTAAACAAAATGTTATTGCATTGATAGAAAATCCCAAATATGATTCAAAATCTAAACATATATAAAAACAATTCATTATATGTGTGAAGAGACACTTGGTAGAGAATTAAAATAAAAATATTGCAATAATGAAAAAATGGCTATAAACTTTCTTACAAAAATGTACCTAAAGCTTAGCTAGAGGACACTTAGTGTAAAGTTTGGAATTTACGTGTGTGAAACGATCATTTTTAAAGAAGTATTGGATAATTGTTCAACTTATTTTTATCACCTTGTTATTATCTAATTTTTTCATATATACATATTAAAGCCACCCTATATTAATTATAATCTATTATTTCATGCTATTACATATCTTATATTATAATTAAATTGATTATTTGAGTAAAATGTATCTTATGTTTTAATTAATTAATTTATAATTTTTACCCAACAATCAATATATTGCCTTTATATTTTTACTCACGTATTTTTAATTTATTTTTACTAGTGTCCTCTCAGGACCTAAAAAAATTCATATGTATTGTATGCAAATTTGAAGAATATCACTTTAAGGGTGAATGTTAAATATGAAGTAATACACCTTTCAAATGTAGATACAAAGAGTAGATATGAAGAGTAAGGTGACTACAAGAATCCATGATAGCAAGAGTCATCTCCATGTGTATAAAGACCTAAATCATTTATTAATAAATAGACAACTTGAACACATGTTTCTATGTTTCTAAATTTTTTTAGGATGAAAATGGATTTGGAATGAAAAATTTGCAAATGGGTTTTTGAATAATATAATATTGTGACATTTTAGAACATTTATAATGTTTTGTTTTTTCACATGAAATGCTCATTTTGGGCTTCATAAACTTTTGACCCATTATTTATTTATGAAGGAAGGTAGTTTGTTTGCCATATTGAGATTTCCAAGCCAAGGTGCCTCTTGATGCACTCTTGGTACTCAATTAGTGAGGGCACACCAAATTGGTTTCATAATGTTTTGAATTTGGGTGCACTTTTGGTGTTATTGGAAAGCCCTCAACGAGTAAGGTTTAATGAAGGTGATTTAGAAATTTTTAGACCTGAGGTGCAGGAGATATTAAATTTGGGCCAATGGCATTGAAAATTCAATTAAATTACAAAAAAAGATTTTGGAAGGAAATATTATTTGGGTAATCAGTTCACACTTGGGCCAATGGCACAGGCTGCACCAGTTTCAGTGAATAAAGACTTTTCCTCATGTATGATTTATTTCATCAAGATCATTTGGTCTAACTTCATTCATATGACTTGTTTAATTGTTGCAATTGCATTTTCAATTTAAAAAAATTCTACCTGAAAACATCTGGGTTCTCCAATACACTTTGTTAATGTGTAGACAAAAGCTTTTTGCCACAATTTCGATGTAGTCAAATTGTTTTAAAAAAAAAGAATATGGGAAAATAATTAGTTTCTCCATAATCAACCATTTATAACTAAAACGCTAGAAATAAGTAATCATTCTAGAAGCACAAAAAGGTCAACAGTTTTTTCATCATCCAAAGGGGGAAGAAATTTCTCTTTTGGTTTATTTTAAATTATAACCATGTACATATAAAAAACTGAAGTCCATGGAATTGAATGAAATTGGATTGAACTGAGAAAGCTTAATTGAGAATTGGGAACATCAAGCAAAACAATATCCAAAAACAACCAAGGGATGGAGGAGTAGGTAACCAAGGACAAAAACAACCCTTGGATACAAAATTTTCTAAGTTGTTCAATGATTCAATTGTGTAGCATAAGAAGTAAACAAGCGCATTTGATTCTTGACCTACAACTATCATGTCATGTTTTCGACACTCAATATGACCACACCTTTTTGACTTGGAGGACAAGCAAATGAATTAATTACAACAAATTTGGTTTCAATGTGATTTTTGAGACGTGCAAGGTTGTGCCAGAATCAACCAAATGCAGTTGCTTCTGAAACATCAACCCGAAGGACCGGCTACTTCTAGTTCAATCTTCTTTTTTTGCAATTCTAAGTGTGTAACTGCCGCTTCTACAAGTTTTTGACCAGAAATGCTTTTGTAAGGTTCAGGGAGCTTTCCATCTCTCACGCGATTCTTGGCAAACGTTAAAGTGCCACTTTCGTCACCAAGTGGATGACTGCACAAGAACCGAACAAACAAGTTGATTAATCTCATTGGGAAATTATAAATTAAGCATATGTGAAGGAAAGAAGAGAAAATAAAATAAAATAATACAACTGCATTGATCACCTGCAAGGATGGCCTGCACGATCTCTTTCTTCTTTGGCATTCTTGTACACGTCCAAGAAAGAAAGCATCGAGTCGACATCGGATGTCAATTGGACTCCCGGCACTAATTTTCCATGGACATCTTCCACACATTTTGCTGCTTCATCGGTTGTACCAGATCGAGTGTTGTGTTTTGATTCTATCTTCAGTTGTTCAACTAACCAACGGTATGGTCCATCAGGTAGCCTTTTGGGCTTGGACGGAAATGCTTTTGTCAAATTTGGATATGTCTGTTTGTACTCCCCTGTTTGTGTGCACTCCGTTTTTTTTATGCACTCCCTTGTTTCCTTGTCGCATGCCTCGATGAATTTCCTGACGACATCGTGAATCGCAAACAAAGGCGTGGAACCCTTGCAGGAATTGCAGTATGGACAAGAATGATGACCATAAAGTATGAGTATTCACAACAGAAATGGTTGCAGATTTGATGGAATTATTGACAACTGATTTACTGAAAAACCCTATGTAATATTCATCTCAAGTTCATTTGTCCAAAACTGATAGTACTGAGTGTCAAATATTCATGGTAGCAGTAAGAATTACACCTGAACAATGGCGTCAAATTCTTCTTGTATTTTGGCTTTATCTTTCAACTGGCGAATCTCACTTTCAGTTCTTTCCAGTCTATCAGCCAATTCCTGTATTGTAGGGTTGTCATCGGGACGATCCAAGTACAATAATCTCCGGTAGCCCTCGTTCGGAGGACTCTCCACTGACCTTTTCCTCTTGTATTCGCAAGGTATTCGCTGATCGTATTGGTGCACTTGCCCCATAGCAAGGTCAAATGGTCTCGATCTAAAGAAGTGAATTGTGTTAGGCTGCTCCATATTGACAATACCTGCAATTGCCCATTATATGATAGAACACAGGGAAAACCTTTCATGTGATGATCATGAACAAGATTAATTCGAGGTGCCCAAGATGGTGCATAACCTTCAGTTTCAATAGCCTACACGTCATTCTAAGCATCTTCAAACGCCCAGCTAGCACTAATTCTACATATGGAATTGAGTTATAAATAAAAGTCAAGAGCAAACTTGGACGAGGGGACTGAATTTCTACGGTATTGATCTCACAAAATCAAGGTTCAAATATGTTAAAACTTCTCACAATCATGAACTCCATGGCTGGTAGATGGATTCTCTCTTAGCGAGTGTAATGAATCACTGTCAATAGCTAGTTGGTTCTTTTTATTCAACAAAAGAGACAGACTTTGTTTCCAGGAAAGAACTATAACAGGGACCATTGGAAACACTAGGTTACAAGTTGGAAGACAAGTACGTGGAATCCTGGTGGAACCAAAGATCAGCTGATACTTTTGGCTACCATTTCTTCAAGTTCAGCAGTTCTGCAAGTCCTAGACAACACTGACATCTAAGTTGGGCGACTCCAAAACGAGTTGGAATCTAATTATTTGAAATCCCATATGCCATAGATTATCTGTTACTTTTGCTATCATTTCTTGAAGTTCAGCAGAACTTCAAGTCCTAGACACCACTGGCATCTAATTAGTTGGGCGACTCCAAATTAAACGAGTTGGAATCTTATTTGAAAGCTCGAGATACCAGTCCTGGCTGCAGATTATTATATTATCAAGTACAGAAATTGACAAGTTATGAAGTTCGAAACAACATCAACATGAAGATGACATGTGAAGAGATCTGAGAAACAGAGAACTCTGCTGCAAGAACGGAACTATCTTCCAGTGAATTTACCAGTTTGTGATCATATATTACCAACTAGAAGGAATTTAGTCAATTTGTACGTAAGAACATCCTGAGGACTCCCACTCCTTACTTTCTTCATCAGGAGCGTTGCTGACTCCAATAGGAAGTCCTGAACATGGGAGCTTTCAAAACATCTCGTTGTCCGCAAACGCCTGAACATGACCGTTTTCACGTTCACAACTAGCTAGCCATATATTATAGCAGTATCTTCCTCTTTTTCCTTGTGAGCGAAGCGAAGTCCGAAGTGGCAAAATTGTTCAGTTCTATCCTTATGTTTTTGAACCTGGACATAGAAGGAAGGATACTAGATGGAAGCTTGGCTTTACCTAGGATCTTTAGGTAATGTTTTGATCCAATCTTTTGTGTGCAAGAAGCAGGGGAAAGAAAAAAGACAATACAATTTATATATAAGAGTGACTCTTGAAAGACGAGCTTGAAAACCACAACAGACTTTACTGATCGATAATTCCAAACAGGAAATCACAAAACAGTACTAGTTTACAGCACCTTCAATTGAAGGCTATTTCAAAGTCAATAATCAGCAACAGCAGTGCATCATCTCCATGATCATAACTAATAATATTGTGCAGACAAGGATCACAACAGACTGCAGTAATGGATTATTTGCGTCAGAATAGCTTACCTGCATCTCATTCCAGATTTTGATGTTGGGATTGCAGTGACCGATTGTGCAAGGAACGATGGGTGGAGAACTCGAAGATAAGTTCTGGTTTTTTATAGCAGCTTAACTTATAACTAGAGGGCGAAGGCTTAGAGGGAGAAGGGCATACTAGAAGCCCCAAACGTTTTCTACATTCATATTCCCTTCCCGCATTCCAAACTTCCAAGAACGTCTCTGTCTTTGCTTTTGTGTCCCCCTCCACACATGCAGAGAATGCAACTTCCAAGAACGTCTCTGTCTTTGCTTTTGTGTCCCCCTCCACACATGCAGAGAATGCAAGAACGAAGACT
>Ga0116227_10004756_pt1 | contig 29288 bp, 30 predicted proteins | sample S1TSphgellanicum_FD_89693 | JGI IMG/M metagenome (GOLD analysis project Ga0116227, IMG submission 89693) | Host-associated microbial communities from peat moss isolated from Minnesota, USA - S1T2_Fb - Sphagnum magellanicum MG | ecosystem: Host-associated > Plants > Peat moss > Unclassified... | reverse complement strand
TCCATCATGAGATCGAGCTGGTCGTCGCCTTAGGAGGAGGCGGTGAGTCAGTGACGGTTGACCAAGCGCTATCGCTGGTCTTCGGCTATGCCACGGGGGTCGATCTGACCCGCCGGGATCTCCAGGCGGCCGCCAAGGTCAAGGGCCAGCCTTGGGACTCGGCCAAGGGATTCGACGCGTCCGCGCCAATAGGCCCGATCCGCAGATGGCGGGGACCGCCCCCGACGGGCCCGATTCGGCTTTGGGTTAATGATGCGCTTAAGCAGGAGGGTGAGCTTGCGGATATGATCTGGCATGTCGCCGAAATCATCGCGGAGGCGTCGTGTCTTTGGCGACTTGAGCCAGGCGACTTGATCTTCACCGGGACGCCCGACGGGGTCAGCCCCTTACGCATTGGCGATAAGGTGCGCGGGGAAATTGACGCCGTTGGCGCCCTGACGTTCAGCGTCACCGCGAAACAGTAGTGGGCCCTTAACCCTTTGGCGGCAAAACTAGACTCAGATTAGTCATAGCGACGGTACGGGATGGAGGTCCTGATGGGCAGACCCTTCGCGCGGGGCCTCGCGGCGAGCACAGGCCCCGCTCCGCGGGGCGTCTGGACACGCCTTGCCGGCGCACCCCTTCTCGCGGCGGGTTTGTCTCTGGCCTTTTCCCTGGTGAGCTATCGCGCGGGAGACCCCAGCCTCAATACCGTGGGTGGCGGCGCGGCCCGCAATGCGATGGGCGCGGTCGGCGCGGTTGTCGCGGACCTCTCCATGCAGGGTTTCGGCCTTGCCAGCGGTGTCTTCCCGGTTCTGTTGATCGCAGCCGGCATTGACCGGCTGCTGGGAACTCAGCCGTTGGCGCCTTGGACCTCTCGCGCACTTCGGGTGTGCGCGGGTACCATCGGCGCCGTCTTTATCGCCACGGCATTGGCGGCATTCCCGGCGCCGAGCATCTGGCCCCTGGCGGCGGGAATAGGCGGCCTGATTGGGGACGCGCTGCTTGGCATCGCCGGGCAGTGGCTCGCCCCGACAACAGCCCCCCATCCGCGCGCCATCGCGGCGACCGTGATGGGCCTCGCCGGTCTTGTCAGCGCACTCGTGTCGTTGAGGCTGATTGGGGCGCACGGGGTGGGATCGCCGAGGGTGAGGCCCAAGACCGCCCCGACGCCGCAAGCGGCTTCAGCGAGGCCCGCGAAGCGCACCTCCGCCGCGGGTGCGGATGCGTCTCCTTCGGAGTTGGATCGGCTCGATTCGCCCCGCCCGGCCGTAAGCGACGAGGCGTCGCCGGCTTTGGCGATCAAAGCCCCCAAGGCGCCGGGCCGGGTATCGAGCCGAGAGGCGCGAGAAAGTCAGCCGACCTTACCATTTGGCGACATGGGCGGATTTCGTCTCCCCGAGTTGGCCATGCTGGCCAAACCGAAGGCTCGCGCCGCGGATTTTGATGAAGCGGTCTTGCGGCAGAACGCGCGGCAACTCGAAGGCGTCCTGGCCGAGTTCGGCGTGCGCGGGCAGATCGATAATATTCGGCCGGGACCGGTGGTCACACTCTATGAACTGGTCCCCGCGGCGGGCGTGAAGTCCGCCAGGGTGGTCGCCCTGTCCGACGACATCGCTCGCTCCATGAGCGTCGCCGCCTGTCGGGTCAGCGTTGTTCCAGGTCGCAACGCCATTGGTATCGAACTTCCCAATGCGCGGCGGGAGACCGTCTTTCTGCGCGACCTCCTGGCCAGCCCAGAATACGAGAAGGCAGGCCAGGCGCTACCCCTGGCGCTGGGCGAGACCATCGGCGGCGACCCCTATATCGCCGACCTTTCGCGGATGCCCCACCTGCTGATCGCTGGCACGACAGGATCGGGAAAATCCGTGGGGGTCAACGCCATGATCCTGTCCATTCTCTATCGGCTACCGCCTGAAAAATGTCGGTTCATCATGATCGATCCCAAAATGCTGGAGCTGTCGATCTATGACGGGATCCCCCATCTGCTCGCGCCGGTGGTGACCGATCCCAAAAAAGCGATCGTGGCCCTGAAATGGACCGTGCGCGAGATGGAGGATCGCTATCGCCGCATGTCCAAGATCGGGGTTCGCAATGTGGCGGGCTATAATGAACGCGCCAATGAAGCCCTGCAAAAGGGTGAGCATTTCGTCCGCACCGTACAAACGGGTTTCGATTCACGCGGCCGGCCGATCTTCGAGGAGGAGAAACTTCGCCCAGAGCCCATGCCCTACCTCGTGGTGGTGATCGACGAGGTGGCGGACCTGATGATGGTCGCTGGCAAGGATATCGAGGGAGCGGTTCAAAGATTGGCTCAGATGGCCCGCGCGGCGGGAATTCATCTGATCATGGCGACTCAGAGGCCGTCGGTGGATGTCATCACCGGCACGATCAAGGCGAACTTTCCGACGCGAATCAGTTTCCAGGTCACCTCGAAGATCGACTCCCGGACAATCATGGGGGAGCAAGGCGCCGAACAACTGCTCGGCTTTGGCGATATGCTCTATGTGGCTGGCGGCGGGCGGATCACCCGTCTTCACGGGCCCTTCGTCTCTGACGGTGAAGTGGAGGCGGTGACCAAATACCTGCGCGAGCAGGGAGAGCCGGATTATCTCGACGACGTCACCACCGCTCCTGAAGAGGCCGAATTTTCGGAAGGGGAAGGGGCGGGAGAGCCTGGAAATAATCTTTATGATCAGGCGGTCGCCGTCGTCACGCGTGATCGGAAGGCGTCCACCAGCTATATCCAGCGTCGCCTGCAGATCGGCTATAACCGCGCCGCGTCTCTCATGGAACGCATGGAGCAGGAGGGCGTGGTGGGAGTCGCGAACCATGCCGGCAAACGCGAGATCCTGGCCGCGCCGCCGCCCGTTTAGCCCTTGAAGAAAAACGCGGTCGTCTTCCATGAGACGTCAGCCGTTCTGAGGATACCGTGTCATGATCCCACGCCGAGGTCTCATCTTCGGTTTTGTCGCCGCCGGGGCCGTCCTCGCGGCAGGGGCCGGACCCGCTGGAACGCTTTATCCCGCGGATCAGGCTCTCGTGGATCAGGCCGCCGCCTATCTGGACGGCCTCACAAACGCGGAGGGCCGCTTCGTCCAGACGGACGGCGCGGGTCGTCAGGAGTCCGGCGCGTTCTGGCTCCAGCGCCCCGGTCGGGCCCGCTTCGAATATGATCCCCCTTCGGGCCTCGCCATAGCCTCGGACGGTCACCTCGTGTCGGTAGTGAATCGCAGGCTGAAGACGATCCAGAATTATCCCCTGGCTTTCACGCCGCTGTCGATTTTCCTCTCCCGGAATATCCGCCTTGATCGGAAGGTGACGGTGGAGTCAGTGGCCGCCTCTGACCAGGCGTTGCACATTACTCTAGCGGAGGGCGGCGGCTCGGGTCGCGGAACGATCCGGCTGGATTTCACGCGATCACCCCTCTCTCTCGCGGGATGGAGGATCGTCGACTCTCGAGGCCAAGCCGTGGAGGTAAGGCTGACACGCCTGGACCGTTCCGCGCCAAGGCCCAAGGCGTTTTTCGACATTTATGATCCAAGTCTCCATGGGGTTGGCACGGGGGCCGCTTCTCCGGCGAATTGAGGTCCAAAGTATCGCGTCTCGCCCAGCCCGACGGTATGAGGGGCGATGCGTCTTCGAATCGCCACCTGGAATGTGAACTCAGTGCGATTGAGGCTCGACCAGCTGCTGCGCTTTGCCGCGGAGCATCGGCCCCACGTCCTCTGTCTGCAGGAAATCAAGTGCGAAACCGCTGCTTTCCCCGCCGACGCCCTCATTGCGGCGGGCTATCCTCATCTAAAGATCGTCGGCCAGAAGGGATGGCATGGGGTTGCGATAGCCTCCTCCCTACGCCTGGAGGCTGCGGGACCTCTCGATCTCTGTCGTGAAGGCCATGCCAGATGCGTATCCGCCAGGGTCGCCGGCATCGATATCCACAATCTGTATGCGCCGGCCGGGGGGGATGAGCCGGATCCGGGGATGAATCGGAAGTTCGCGCATAAGCTCGACTTCTTCGAGCGTTTGACCGCTGACATGGCGCGGCGAGATCCCAGGAATCCGCTTATCATCTGCGGCGATCTGAATATCGCGCCAGGAGAGTTTGACGTCTGGAGTCATAGGCAGATGTCGCGGGTGGTTAGCCACACGCCGGTGGAGGTCGCCGCGATGAACGCCCTTTCAAATAGCCTCGGATTCATCGACATCATGCGCGCCGCCCGGCCGGAACCGGAGCGGCTTTTCTCCTGGTGGAGCTACCGCGCCGTTGATTTCCGCGTCTCGGATCGCGGACTGAGGCTAGATCATATCCTGCTGACACCCGCTCTACGCGCGGCAGCGATCCGGGACGGGGCGGTCAGCGCCCAAATTCACGATAACGTACGTGCCTGGGACCGTCCGAGCGATCACGCGCCCATAACCGCCGACCTCGTCATTTGACGCAGGTCTTTAGGGCGCCAGACGATATCCGCCCGCCTCAGTCACGAGAATGCGGGCATGCGCGGGGTCAGGTTCGATCTTCTGGCGAAGACGGTAGATGTGCGTCTCAAGCGTGTGGGTGGTCACACTCGCATTATAGCCCCACACTTCCGAGAGCAGCTCGTCTCGCGTGACGGCCTTGGCCCCCGCCCTGTATAGGTATTTGAGGATATTGGCTTCCTTGTCCGTGAGGCGCAGCTTTCGGCCCTTCAGGTCGCGAAGCATCCGGTCGCCGGGCCGAAATTCGTAGGGGCCGATGTGAAGCACCATGTCCTCGGACTGCTCGTGCGTTCTCAGGTGGGCGCGGATACGCGCCAGAAGGACATTGAATTTGAAAGGCTTGGTCACATAGTCGGTCGCTCCCGATTCCAGACCCAAGATTGTCTCTGCCTCGCCCGAAGCGGCAGTGAGCATGATAACCGGAGCGGCCACGCCCGCTCGTCTGAGGCGCCCGCAGACCTCCCGGCCATCGCTGTCGGGAAGGTCCACGTCCAGGAGGACAAGGTGAGGACGCATGGTGAGGGCGAGCGCCTCGCCCTCCGTGGCGTTTGGCGCAGTCTCCACAAGGAAGTCCCCCCCGACCTCAAGCTGCTCGCGAAGCAGTTCACGCAGGTCGTCGTCGTCGTCGATGATCAGGATTATCTTGCGCGCCATGGGCCTGAACATGCACCCGCAAAGGCCTCCACGCCAAGCCCGGCGCCCTTCATGCCCTCGAAGGACGCATCAAGGCGTGCGGCTAGACGGAGACGGCGTCGGAGGAGGCTGATTGGCGTGCGCCAAATAGAGCTGAGCCAATGCGCACGTCCGTGGCGCCGTGGCCAATAGCGATCTCGAAATCATCGCTCATGCCCATGGAGAGCCGCGAGAGGCCATTTCGGCGGGCAATCTTGGCCAGGAGCGCGAAATGCGGACCAGGGGGCTCATGCACCGGCGGAATGCACATCAGACCTTCGATGGCCAGGCCATAGGTCTCACGGCTAAGCTTGAGAAAGTTATCGGCCTCGATCGGCGAAATGCCTGCCTTTTGTGGTTCTTCCCCTGTGTTGATCTGGACATAGAGACGCGGCGCATGGGCAAGGGCCTGGACTTCGCGGGCGAGTCGTTCGGCAAGCTTCGTCCGATCAAGGGTCTCGATGACATCAAAGAAGACAATGGCGTCCCGCACCTTGTTGGTCTGCAGCGGCCCGATGAGGCGGAGCTCAAGGCCCAGGCGGCGCTCGCCCCACCGCGCCATGGCTTCTTGGACACGGTTTTCGCCGAAGACGCGCTGGCCCGCGCCCAAAACGGGCGCGACGGCGCTCCAGGGTTGTTGCTTGGAGACCGCCGTAAGCCGCACTTCCCCAGCGTCTCGGCCGGCGGCTTCCGCCGCCGCTGCTATGCGCCCGGATATGGCCAAAAGGCCCATGGCGGATTCGCGACGGGGCGTTTGCATTGACCATGTCTCCAGTCATCGAGATCGCGCGTACGGCGCGAAGGCTCGCCGTCCGCAAACGTACAGCAAAGCCATGGCCGCCGTTCCTCTATTTCACAGATCCGCAACGCACGCCTAAATTGGCTGGCGTCATCGCAATGCTCCCGCGGGGTTGCGGTGTCGTCTATCGCGCTTTTGGCGCGCGAACCGCGGTCAGCGAGGGCGGCATGCTCATCCGCATCGCAAGGCGGCGCGGCCTGACCTTCTTTGTAGGCGCCGATGTCAAGCTCGCGACGCGGTTGGGCGCTGATGGCCTGCATCTGCCCGAGCGAGCGGCGGGGCGACGTGGTCGCAATCTATATTTGAGGAAAAGGTTCTGGCTGAGCGCGGCCGCCCACGACGAGCCCGCAGTTCTGAGGGCGCATGCGGCAGGGGTAGAGGCGGTGGTGATCTCCGCGGTGTTTCCCAGCGATAGTCCTTCTGCGGGACGCGCGATGGGCGTGTTTACCTTCATGCGGTTGGCGAGGCGGGCCCGGCTGCCGGCCTATGCCCTCGGGGGTGTCAATCGCAGAACCATGATCCGGTTGAAGGGGGCGGGCGCCGTGGGCGTGGCCGCCGTGAGTGGCGCCGACAACGCGCGCGCGCCTAGAACTTGAAGGTTGTTTCGAGTCTCACCCGGGGATTGGGCGACTGAGGATCAATGAGGTGCTGGCCTGGCGCGCCAGGGAAAGTGTCGGGGGCGAGGGTTACGTCCCCGCCAATATGCAGCCTCGGGGTCAACTTATAGAAGACACCTGGAGCGAGATCGCGAAACTGCGTAGCGCGATCAGTGCGGGGATCCACTCCAAGCTTCAGGCCCCATCCTTTCTTATGCGGATCCCATTCGAAGGTTCCGCCCGACGCGGGCGCGGCGGGCGCGGGGCCCTGGGCGATGAAGTCCTTGGCGGCCAAAAGGATTTCCGTCGTCCCGGCGTGCACCGGCGCTGCCGCCGCGAGACTCGCGATGGCCACAATACGCGCCAAAAAAAGCCAAGCCGGCCTCATAGTCAGCCTATTCGAACTCTAAATCCCGACACGGAAACGGTAGATTGGATTACTCAACCGTTGATAAATGCGCGAGCGCGACCATCGTCAATCGGGTGACCCTTAGATTCCGACACGGAACATTCGATGGCGCCGTATTGTGGCCGGCAGGCCACGCGATTGGTATTTGGCGGTTGGGATTGAATGTTATAGACGCAAGGCCCCGCGGGGCGAAGTCAAGGCGCGCTGGCGCCCGCGCCCAAAACGGAATGGAGCCCATGGTCAGTCAAATGCGTCGCGGTTGGGGTCTTCGCGCCTCAGTGAATGTTCTGGCCATTGTCGGCGTTTTGGGTCTGGCCGCCTGCGGCGGAAAAGCCACCCATGGGAGTCCGAAGACCGGGCAAGCGGTGATTGGTGTTAATAGCTACCTATGGCGCGCCAGTTTGGACACTCTGGCTTTTATGCCGCTCCAGTCGGCCGACCCCTATGGCGGTGTTGTTAACACCGACTGGTATGTGGACCCACAACGCCCGACGGAACGGTTTAAGGCCACGGTCTACATCCTCGATGGGCGACTGCGCGCGGACGGCCTGACAGTCACCGTGTTTAAGGAGATCAGCAACGGGCAAGGCGGCTGGATTCCATCTCCGGTTGCTGAGCAGACATCCATTGACATTGAGAACGCCATTCTGACTCGGGCGCGTGAGCTGCGACTGTCAAACCTTCGCTGAGCGCGCGGCGGCCGACGGTGGCAGGCCTCCGATGCCGATGGCGGCGCGGCATGCTTTCAGGCTAAGAGGTCGCGCTGGCGAGGCGGAGCGGAGTTGGAATGGCGCGCTACAATCCCAAAACTGTCGAGCCGAAATGGCGCGCGGCCTGGGATGCGGCGGATGTGTTTCGCGCTGAGACAGACACTTCACGCCCAAAATACTTCGCCCTGGAGATGTTTCCGTACCCCTCTGGCCGTCTGCATGTCGGCCATGCGCGGAACTACGCCATGGGCGATGTCATCGCCAGGTTCAAACGCGCCCGCGGCTTCAATGTGCTACACCCCATGGGATGGGACGCCTTTGGATTGCCGGCCGAGAACGCGGCCCGCGAACGCGGGATCGATCCCCGGGACTGGACACTGGCCAATATTGATCTGATGCGCGATGAGCTGAAATCGCTAGGCCTCGCCTTGGATTGGTCTCGCGAATTCGCCACCTGTGAGCCGGAGTATTACGGTCGCCAACAGGCAATTTTTCTGCGGCTTTTGGCGCGGGGCCTCGTCTATCGCCGGGAGGGCTTCGTCAACTGGGATCCGGTCGACATGACCGTGCTCGCCAATGAGCAGGTCATAGACGGACGTGGGTGGCGATCCGACGCGCCAATCGAGCGTCGAAAACTTAATCAATGGTGTTTTCGGATCACTGCCTATGCGGATGTTCTTATTGAGGGCCTGAAAACACTAGATCGGTGGCCGGAGAAAGTCCGGCTTATGCAGGAAAACTGGATTGGGAGATCTCAGGGACTTCAACTATCCTTCGCCTTTACAGATGGATCAGACAGATCAGGGTTGGCAGTTTACACAACGCGGCCAGATACGTTATTTGGAGCCAGCTTTCTCGCTGTCTCGCCGGACCATCCACTGGCGGAGGAGTTAGCGGCCGCATCGCCGGAGGCTGCGGCGTTTTTAGGTGAATGCCGTAAAAGCGGCACATCTGAAGCCGCGATTGAATCAACGGAAAAGCTGGGGTGGTACACAGGCCTGGACGTGGCGCATCCTCTGGCGCCCGGCAAGACTCTTCCGGTCTGGATCGCAAATTTCGTCCTTATGGATTACGGGACAGGGGCCATCTTTGGCTGCCCTGCCCATGACCAGCGGGACCTCGACTTTGCGCGAAAGTACGGACTGCCCGTGACGCCGGTCGTGTTGCCGCCTGGAGAGAGCCCGACGGCGTTTCACGTGAAACACGACGCGTATGTGGGTCCCGGACGCATCTATAATTCAGATTTTCTGGATGGGCTGGATATTGAGGCGGCTAAGCGGGTCGCGATTGGGCGCATCGAGGAACTGGGCGTTGGGCGGGGCGCAACGGTCTATCGACTTCGGGACTGGGGGGTCTCCCGGCAAAGGGCGTGGGGATGTCCTATTCCCATAATTCACTGCGGGGATTGCGGCGTTGTTCCCGTTCCAGAGGACCAGTTGCCCGTGCGCCTGCCGGATCGTTTGGATTTCAGCCAGCCGGGCAATACGCTCGACCAGGATTTGGCGTGGAAGCACACGACGTGCCCGCAGTGTGGGGGGCCCGCGGAACGCGAGACCGATACGCTCGACACGTTCGTGGACTCATCCTGGTATTTCGCAAGGTTCGCCGATCCCCATGCTGAAGAGCCTATCGGGGCCCGAGCCGCCAATTACTGGCTGCCGGTGGATCAATATATCGGCGGCGTAGAACACGCGGTTCTGCACCTTCTCTATGCCCGTTTCTTCACCCGCGCTTTGACCGACAGCGGACTTCTGGACGTTGAAGAGCCTTTTTCGGGCCTCTTCACCCAGGGCATGGTGACCCACGAAACCTACCGGCGGCAAAATGGTGACTGGGTAGACCCGGCCGAGGTGGAGATTATCTGCGAAGGGGCAAGCAGGCGGGCGGTGATGTTAGCCACGGGGGAACCGCTCATCCTTGGCGACCCTGAAAAGATGTCCAAGTCCAAGCGAAACGTGGTCGCGCCTGCCGATATCGCGACGACCTATGGCGTCGATGCGGCCCGACTATTCGTACTTTCGGACTCACCGCCGGAGCGGGATGTTCAGTGGACGACGGCTGGGGTGGAAGGCGCGTGGCGTCTGGTGAACCGCATTTGGGCCGAATTCGACGCCTTGCCGGATATGAGGCCTGGAGCGCAGGCTCACGCACAGGCCGATGAGATTCTGGCAAGAGCCACCCATAAGTCCATTAAGTCAGTGACGGATGCCATCGAAGGCTTCCGCTTCAACAGCGCGATCGCGCGCATCTACGAGTTCACGGCCGCGGTCAGGGCGGCGAGACTCGAGTCAAAGGCGTCTCCAGGCGCGCGGCGCGCGGCGCTATCAGCCCTTGCCCGGTTGGTTGCGCCATTTGCTCCTCATCTGGCCGAGGAGTGCTGGGCGGCGCTTGGGGAGGGCGGGCTCGTGGCGAAGGCGCCATGGCCCGATTGGGACGGCGATTTGGTCGACGATGGAGATCGGATGCTGCCGGTACAGATCAACGGCCGCCGGCGGGGCGAGGTCCGCGCACCGAAAGGCGCGTCCGTGGCGGAGATTGAACGACTGGTCCTGGAAGACAGCGACATCGTCCGCAAGCTCGAGGGCATGGCGGTGAAGAAGGTCATCGTGGTCCCAAACCGCATCATCAACTTGGTGGCTGGATGAGCCGCGTCTGGCCAGTTGTCGCTCTTGGCTTGGCCGGCGTCGCCGTGACGGGCTGCGGCTTCACGCCCCTGTATGGCGCGCCGGGCGTAACCCAGGGCCTCGCCCGCATCGCTGTCACCGCTCCCCCGGGGCGTGTCGGATACCTGTTGCGGCAGAACCTTGACGACGCTCTTGGGCGCGACAAATCCACCCCCGTCGCCTATCGTCTTGAAATGACCCTCGCCCAGACCCGCGGCCCGCGCGGGCTCACGCGAACAGACGTTGCCGATTACTATGATGTAGGCCTTACGGTCCGCTACAACCTCATAGCGATAGAGACCGGAAAGGTTGTGACCACTGGGAGCGTCGCGAGCCAGGTCAGCTATGATGACTCCGGACAAGCCTATGCGGACATCGCCGCGGCTCAAGACGCGGATGCCAGAATCGCGGCCGACGCGGCGCGGCGGATCGAAATCAAACTCGCGGCCTGGATGGCGCGCCAGACCCCAGGGTAAGTTGGGGCCTGAGGGGTGATCCTGAGCCGACGGCCCGATATCGAACGTTTCCTCGCCGCGCCAGGGGCGGGCTTCCGCGCCGCCATCATTCATGGGCGCGACCTGGGCCTCGTGCGCGAGCGGGCCGCCGAGCTGGCCGGGGCCGTCACCGCCAGGCCCGATGACCCTTTCGATTCGGCCCACCTCACCGAAAGTGAGGTCCTGGCAGACTCCGCACGTCTCGAAGGCGAGTTGGCGGCCGTTTCGATGATGGGTGGCCGGCGTTTGGTTCGGCTCAGGCTAGCGGGAAGCAGTGCTGATCGGATGGCTGCGGAGGCTCTGGAGCGGCATCTCGCGGGGGCATTCAACCCAGAGGCGTTTTACCTGATTGAGGCGGAGGCCCTGCGTAACGACAACCCTCTCATCAGAGCCGCCAAGGACCATGAGGCGTGCGGGGTTATTCCCTGTTACGAAGATGATCCTGGCGATCTAGCGCGTCTCACTCGAGACGGCCTGGCGCGGGAGGGGGTCAGTCTGGACGCCCGCGCGCTGGAAGCATTCGTCGCCCGGCTTCCACACGACAGGGCAATCGCCCGGCAAGAAATCGAACGCCTGACTCTATTCATCGGTCCAGGCGCGAGGGGTGCGGCCCGCCTTGAAGATATGTCGGGGTTTTTTGGGGTTGAGCCGGACCTGTCCCTGGCCGAAGCCGCTCTTCACGCCTTCGGGGGTCGACTTGGCGGCGCCCAGGCAGAGTTGCGCCGGGCCGGTCTCGAAGGCGAGTCGGGAATTCCCGCGATCCGGGCCCTCGCGGGACATTTAGTCCGCCTGAGACGCGCGAACCAACTCCGGTCGGGGGGCGCGAGCCCCCAATCAGCCGCCAAGTCAGTGGGTGTCTTCTGGAAATCCGAACGAGAATTTGTTCGCCAAATCACGGCCTGGACTTCCAAGGAGCTCGCGGCCTGCCAGTGGGATATTTTCGCGGCCGACCAGGCCTGCCGGCGGACCGGGGCCCCTGATCGCCTACTTGCCGAATGCCTTGCCTTCAGCATAGCCAGTCAGGCGCGTCGGCTCGGCCTGTGACGTTAAACTCCGGGTCAATGCGCCCGGGAGGGTCGGACCAGCATCCGGCGACAGAGCTCATCCAATTGTTCCAGGGAGCGATAACGCACCGTCAAACTACCGGAACCTTGCCAGTCACGAATTTCGACCTCCATGCCCAGAACTTCAGAAAGGTCTGTCTCAAGGGCGCGAGTATCGGCGTCCTTGGGGTTGCGCTCCTGTTTTGATCGGGAAGGCTCCGCGCCACGTCGGGCCAGGGCCTCCGTCTGACGCACATTGAGACCCTGGCGCACGACCTTCTCGGCCAAGGCGACCGCTTCATCGCATTCCAGCAAAGCGCGGGCGTGCCCCGCCGTGAGCCGGCCCTCTTCGAGATGATCGCGAATTTCGGACGGCAATCGCAACAGCCTCATGACGTTAGCGACGTGACTGCGGCTCCGGCCGACAACCTTGGCGATATCGTCCGCGTTACGGTTGAAGGCCGCCATCATGGCCTGGTAGGCGCGGGCTTCTTCCAAGACGCTCAGATCAGCACGCTGGATGTTCTCGATCAGCGCGATCTCCATGACTTCCAGAGTTGTGAGATCGCGTGAGAGCGCGGGGATTTTCTGAAGTCCGGCCAATTGAGCCGCCCGCCATCGTCGTTCGCCGGCGACGATTTGATAGGCCCCCGCGATTTCCGGGTGAGGGCGCACGAGGATAGGCTGAATGACGCCCCTCTGGCGGATGGACTCCGCAAGGTCATCAAGATCCTCTTGGTTGAACCTCTTGCGCGGCTGTTCAGGATTGGGATGAATCCACTCCAGAGGGAGATCCGACACCCCAAGCTCCGTGCGTCGATCTTCGGTCGTCGCGCTTTTTGCGTCCTCAAGCAACGCCGAGAGGCCTCGTCCTAGTCCCCGCCGCGTCTCAACCATCTTGTCCCCCACCCATCCTTTCGAGAGCCGGGTCGCTCACGCGATCAGGACGCCAACTTGGCGTTCCCGGGCGATAACCTCTTTGGCGAGGGCCAGATAGGCATGGCTTCCCGCGCATTGAAGATCGTAAATCAGTGCTGGTTTGCCAAAGGATGGCGCCTCCGACAGCCGGACGTTCCGGGGGATGACGGCGTCATAGACCTTCCCCTTCAAATGGGCGCGCACCTCGCGCGCAACCTGAGCGGAGAGACTATTTCGGCGATCAAACATGGTCAGAACAACGCCCTGGATCTCTAGATTTGGATTCAGTCCGGCACGGACCTGTTCAATCGTGCCCAACAACTGGCTAAGCCCCTCGAGGGCGAAAAACTCACATTGCATCGGCACCAGCACCGCATCGGCGGCTGCCAGGGCGTTCACCGTCAGCAGATTGAGGGACGGCGGGCAGTCAATAAGCACATAGTCGAAGGACTTATGAGCGCGGCTGTCCGCCAAGGCATCACGCAGACGATAGGCTCTCCCAGGCGCAGCGCCGAGTTCGAGTTCGACGCCAGACAAATCGGGCTCCGCGGGGAGGAGACTGAGGTGGGGCACCTCGGTCGCGATCACGACCTCAGAGAGCCGCGCATTCTCCATCAAGACATCATAAAGTGTCTTGACGCGCATCTGGCGCGAAATCCCGAGCCCGGTGGACGCGTTACCCTGTGGGTCGGCGTCAATGAGCAAGACCGATTTCCCGACGGCTGCCAATGCGGTGCCAAGATTGATGGCGGTTGTCGTCTTACCTACCCCACCCTTCTGGTTGGCGATGGCGAGGATGCGCGGGCTAAGGCCTTCAGGCACGGGCGAGCCTTCCTATGGACAAAATGCGACCACGGGGATCACTCAAACTCATTCCAATCTCCGCGTCGAATCGCCAGTGTCGGCGCGCCGCCGATATTTCAGCCTCGACCCCCTCACCCTTGAGAAATATCCCGCGCGCGCCTCGCGCGAAGAAGGGCTGCGCATACCCCAGGAGCCGTTCCAGTGGCGCGCAGGCCCTCGCCGTCACCACCTCTGCCTCGATGTGCGTAGCCTCGGCACGGGCGTTATGTACGCTGCAGGGCAGGCCCAGTTCCGCTGCCGTGGCGCTTAAGAACCCGCAACGCTTGGCCGCGCTCTCGATAAGGTGAATCCGAGCACTGGGTTGCCCCCTCAGTAAAATTCCCAGTACGAGCCCCGGAAAGCCCGCGCCGGATCCAATGTCAGCCCATACGCGCGCTTGTGGGGCCATCCACAACAATTGCGCACTGTCGACCACATGACGCGTCCAGAACTGGGACAGGGTTGAGGCGCCCACCAAGTTCATCCGCTTATTGGCCGCGATCAGGAGCGATTCAAGACGCCCAAAAGCAACATCGGCCTCCGCTGTCCAATAGACGGTCTCGCGGAAATCGGCCGGCAAGGCCGCCAGTTCAGGCCGCGCGTCGATGGACATGGGCCAGCAGGGCCATCAATGCGCCAGGCGTGACGCCCTCAATCCGCCCAGCCTGGCCGAGCGTCGCCGGGCGGACCGCGGCGAGCTTCTCTCGGGCTTCATGAGACAGTCCCCCGAGCGCCGCATAGTCAAGGTCAATCGGGAGGGCGAGATTCTCGTCGCGACGAAATCGCGAGATGTCCGCGTCTTGGCGCTCCACATAGCCGTGATACGCCGCCTCGATCTCAATTTGTTCCCTTGCGAATGGGGGCCATGTCAGAATGATGGGCCAAACCGACTCGAGGGCCGGCCAGCCCGGTCCCCGAGTCCCCAGGAGTTGAACCAGAGACCTCGGCTGTCCATCGGCGGTGACATTAAAACCGAGTCGGATGGCTTCCGAAGCAGACAACCTTAGCCCCGCAGCCGCCAGGCGTGCGCGCTCCAAGACACTGGATTTCTCACTGTACGAAGCGGACCTGATCGGCCCCACAATCCCCCACCTCAATCCCCAGGGAGTCAGCCGTTCATCGGCGTTATCAGCGCGCAGGCGAAGCCTGTACTCGGCCCGACTGGTAAACATTCGATAGGGCTCGCTCACGCCCACAGTGACGAGATCGTCTATGAGTACCCCGATATAGGCCTGATCGCGACCCAGCACGGCGGGGGACGCCTTCGCCACGAGCCGGGCGGCGTTCAAACCCGCCATGAGGCCCTGGGCAGCCGCCTCTTCATAGCCCGTAGTGCCATTAATTTGACCCGCCAGGAATAGACTCGGCAATCGCTTAACAGCCAGATCGGCAGTCAGCTCCCGCGGATCGATGTAGTCGTACTCGATGGCATAGCCGTACCGCACGACCTCCACCGACTTCAAACCTGGAATCGTCCTCAGAAAACGCCGCTGTGTCTCCTCGCTTAGAGATGTGGAGATGCCGTTCGGGTAGACCGTGTTATCGTCCAATCCCTCGGGCTCGAGAAATATCTGGTGACCGTCGCGATCATTGAACCGCACGACCTTATCCTCAATGGAAGGACAATAGCGCGGCCCGCGACCCGTGGCCCCGCCGCCATATGTGGCCGATTCTGAAAGGTTCTCGGCAATGATCCGATGCGTTTCGGCGGTTGTTGTGGTGACGCCACAGGCAATCTGGCGATTGGGAAGCGTGGCGGTCAGGAAGGACAACGGCGTGGGTGTCTCATCGCCGGGCTGGCGCCCAATGGCCTTCCAGTCAATGGTGCGCCCATCCAGCCGGGCCGGCGTGCCGGTCTTGAGGCGACCCATCGCAAGCCCCAGAGCGTAGAGGCGATTCGAAAGACCCACCGACGGCGCTTCGCCCACGCGGCCAGCGGGCGTACGCTCTGCTCCCCGGAAAATCATACCTTTGAGAAACGTTCCAGTCGTGAGCACGACAGCGCCCGCGCTGTAGTCAACGCCATCGGACGTCCTTACGCCGCGGGCCCGGCCATCCGTGACAATCAGATCCTCCACTGCGCCTGCGGCAACGGTGAGATTTGGCGTGGTTTCCATCTCCCGCCGCATAGCTTGGCGGTAAAGAGCGCGGTCTATCTGAGCGCGGGGGCCGCGCACGGCCGCGCCACGCGATGAATTCAAGAGACGAAACTGGATCCCCGCCGCGTCCGCGACGCGCCCCATGGCGCCATCCAGAGCATCGATCTCACGAACAAGGTGGCCCTTGCCAACCCCGCCGATCGCGGGGTTGCAGGACATCTCTCCAATGGTCGCAATGTCGTGCGTGAGCAGAAGCGTTCGCGCCCCCGCTCGAGCCGACGCGGCTGCGGCCTCACACCCCGCGTGGCCCCCACCCACTACGATGACATCCCAGGTTTGGGTCACTCTTGCCGCCCCGTTCTCATCCCGCCTAGTCGCTCAGACAACGCCGGGACGGAGATAGATGATTGACCCCGTGAGGTCGAGACGAGGCGACCAACTGTTTCACGTGAAACAGTTTATTTGCCGATGCAAAAGCTGGCGAAGACCTCCTCAAGCACGTCCTCTGTGCCAATCGCGCCCGTTACGCTCGCGATCTCACGGGCCGCGAGCCTAAGGTCTTCGCAGGCCAGCTCAGGGCGCCCAAGCCCTCCAAGCGCGCGCGTCACGGCCGCCGTCGCGGACCTGAGGGCAAGACTGTGGCGTCGGCGGGTGATCGCCGGGAAATCCGCGCCCACCATCGAGTCCACAACGTTGTCATTTATCCATTCCCGCACGACGTCCACGCCATCATACCGAACAGATAGCCGGACAGGCTTGAGGCCCCGTCGCCCAGCTTCCAGCGCCACATCACTGGAGGTCACCGCCTGAGTCATGTCGGCTTTGTTAATGACACAGAGATCACCGGCGCGCCAAAATGGCACGTCGTCACGCCAGCGGTCATTGTCAACCGACCCGTCGAAAACCCAAATCCGTCGCGCAGCATCCTCGGCCCACGCCCGTGCGCGCCGAATACCCTCGGCCTCTATAACACCCTCGGTCTGCCGAAGGCCGGCTGTATCCGCCAGCAAGACGCGGTAGCCCGCGATATCTACACGCGCTTCAATGATATCGCGCGTTGTGCCGGGCAGCTCGGAAACGATCGCTGCGTCGTGGCGGATAAGACGATTGAACAAGCTGCTTTTGCCGGCATTGGGCGGCCCGATGATCGCCACCCGATAACCCTCACGCACGCGCTCACCGCGTGAGCCATCGGCGATGGCTGACTCCAGATCCTGAGCCAGCGCCGTCAGCACAGCCGCCAAACCAGCCACTGCGTCTCCAATGTCCTCGTCTGGGAAATCGACGAGAACCTCCAACCGCGCCAGGGCCTGGATCAGCACGTCGCGCCAAACGGCGTAGCGCGTCCCCATAGCGCCGCCCAATTGCTCGAGCGCCTGACGCGCTTGAGCCCTGTTCTCCGCGTCCACAAGATCGGCGATGGCTTCGGCCTGCGCCAAATCGAGCTTGCCATTACCAAAGGCCCGGCGGCTGAATTCCCCCGGTTCGGCCAGTCGGACGCCATTGGAGATCAGGGCGGTGAGAACGGATTCCACGACAAAGCCGCCGCCATGGAGATGCAGCTCCGCGCTGTCCTCTCCTGTGAAGCTGTTAGGCGCCGAGAACCAGATCACGAGGCCGCGATCAAGCACCGCACCCGCGGAATCACGCAAGGTGCGAAGACAGGCCTGCCGCGGCGCGCCAGGCCGGACGCCAAGCCTCCCCAAGGCCTGTCGACTTCCCGGGCCCGAAACCCGTATGACTGCAAGGGCTGCTTTCCCGGGCGCGGTGGCTAGAGCGGCGATTGTGTCACCAAGTCGATTTTTGAAAGGGGCCGCGCCCATCTTGCTGGCATGACCTTAATGAAGTGACGGAATAGCGTCAGGTATTCATAGATTGGAAAAAATCCGCGTTGTTCTTAGATGACCTCAGTTTATCGAGCAGGAACTCAATGGCGTCCTGGGGCCCCATGGGGTTCAAAATTCGCCGAAGGACGAATGTTTTCTGAAGTTGATCTTTTGGTGTAATCAACTCTTCCTTGCGGGTGCCCGATTTAAGCACGTCAATCGCGGGATATATACGCTTGTCCGCCACCTTGCGGTCCAAAATGATTTCCGAGTTACCGGTGCCCTTGAACTCCTCGAAGATCACCTCATCCATTCGGCTTCCTGTATCGATCAAAGCCGTGGCGATAATCGTGAGCGACCCACCCTCTTCGATGTTCCGGGCGGCGCCGAAGAAACGCTTGGGCTTCTGCAGCGCATTCGCGTCGACGCCACCTGTCAAAACCTTGCCCGACGAGGGAACAGTGGTGTTGTAGGCGCGCCCAAGCCGCGTCACGGAATCCAGCAGGATCACGACGTCGCGTTTGTGTTCCACCAGCCGTTTAGCCTTCTCGATCACCATTTCCGCGACTTGGACGTGCCGGATAGCTGGTTCATCAAAGGTTGACGAGATGACCTCACCCCGCACTGTCCGCTGCATATCGGTGACTTCTTCAGGCCGCTCATCAATGAGAAGGACAATGAGATAGGAGTCCGGGTAATTCGCCGCGATGGACTTGGCGATATTCTGAAGCATCACGGTTTTGCCGACGCGAGGTGGCGCGACAATCAGACATCTTTGACCCTTCCCCAGGGGCGCCACGATATCGATAACTCGGCCCGAGCGATCCTTCAGCGTTGGATCATCCATCTCCATGGTCATCCGTTCTTCTGGATAGAGCGGTGTGAGGTTGTCGAAGTGCACCTTATGGCGGACGTTCTCAGGATTCTCGAAATTGACCTTGTCGACCTTCGTCAGGGCAAAATAACGCTCGCCTTCCCGAGGGGCCCGAATTCCCCCATCCACCGTGTCGCCTGTACGAAGCCCAAAACGTCTGATCTGCGAGGGACTTACGTAAATATCATCGGGACCGGGCAGATAGTTCGCCTCGGGGCTTCTCAGAAAGCCAAAGCCGTCCTGAACGACCTCTAACGTTCCAGACCCAAAAACATCCAGGCCTTCCTCGGCGGATGCCTTGAGAATGGCGAACATCATGTCCTGCTTACGCATGGCGTTCGCGTTTTCGATGTCGAACTGCTCGGCGAAGGCAAGCAACTCGGCAGGGGATTTCTCCTTCAGCTCCTGAAGGGACATCCGGCTCACCCCAAGCCCGCTTTCGGCGCCATGGGATTCGCCGTCGTCGTCGCTGACAGTTGCCGACGCCAACTTGTCCTCACCGGCTTCACCCGCCTGGATGTCGAGAATGTCTGACATGAATGATGAACTCTTAAAGGTTGATTTTCTGCCCCCGGCCCCGCGGGCTGGATGAACCCCTGGGCGCCGCGTACTCCCTCGAGAGTGCGACACTCCAAGAACGGGCCAGAAGTTTTCGCGAAGTGGCGCGCCGACCGCGAGGGAGGGCTAGGCTTGGAGAAGATGAGGGACATGCAAAGCCCTGCGACGGACCTTGACACCCCTCCATCCTAGAGCGCGGGGCCATCCCGTCAAGAGCGCGACAGCGCGAGAGCCTCAAAGCACGAATTTCGTCGTGACCGATAGGACGATCACGATCGCCGCGAGGAAGGGCGTTTCATTCATCATGCGCCAAAACTTCTCCGTGTGAACACGTTCCCCTCGCGCGAAAGCCTTCCGGGCACGCATCAAATACAGGTGCCAGATAACCAAAAACGACACTCCCAAAAGTTTCGCGATCATCCAAGGAGCCGCTAAAATCGTGATGCCCTCCAAAGACACCAGCGTACCGCCGAGCAGAACGACGAAGATCGCCGCGGGCGTCATGATGATATTTAGCAGGCCCCGCTCCATCCTTTGGAACATTGCGTCCATGTCCGAGCCGGCCGGCGACTTTGAATGATAGGCATAAAGCCGGGGCAGGTAGAGAAGCCCAGCCATCCACGCGATCACCGCGAGAATATGAAGCCCCTTCACAACACCGATCAACATCCGCTCTTCCGGCCCTCTCGCTGCGCGCACCGGCCGAAGGCCCGCGGGCACCCATCCCCGTCCGGCGCGATGATGTCTCGCTGAAGAGCTCCCAGCACCACCCCGGCCAAGCCCGTGATAAATCCTGGTAGAACGCCGACAACCGGCGCTCTGAGATAAACGGACACACCAAGTTGGTGCGCCATCTCCGCATATTCGCGGTCCAGCTCCACAAGGGTTTCTATATGATCCGATACGAAAGCAATCGGATCGAGAATGACGCCAACGCCATCCGCGGCCGCGGCAGAGATGGCCTCAGGCGTCGAGGGGCCCAGCCACTTGAGCGGTCCAACCCTGCTCTGATAGCAAACTTGCCAATCCCAGCCATGCCCCAAACGCTCCGCGACCTTTTCGCAAGTTTTCTCAATCTGCCACTGATAAGGATCCCCTTGCTCCACAATGCGTTCTGGCAACCCGTGAGCGGAAAATAGAAGACGAACTTTCGGCCGACCAGCCGCCTCCCACGTCTCCCGGATTCGCGCGGCGTGAGCTTCGATAAGTCCTTGATTGTTGTGCCAACAGCAGACTGTCCGCACCTCGCCGCCGCCGCGGTAGGCTTCCCGCCAGGCCTTGAGGGATGACCCGGTCGTGGTCGTCGAAAACTGGGGGTATAGCGGCGTCAGAACGACTTCATCCGGATCGAATGTCGCCACCTCGTCGGCGGCCTGCCGCGTCATGGGTCGCCAATACCTCATGGCGATGAAGACTTTGATATCACGATCAGGCGCAAGATCTCGCAAGACCGCTTCCAGTGCCTTGGCCTGCGACTGGGTTTCCGCCAGCAGCGGTGAGCCACCACCCATGAGGGCGTAATTTGCCGTGGCGGACTTGCGGCGCAACCTCGCGATCAGGGCGGCCAGCGGCTTACGCGCAATCCAGGGCAGGGAGATAATCGCGGGATCGGAAAACAGATTCTCCAGAAATGGCCGAACCGCCGAGGGCCCGTCTGGACCGCCGAGATTGAAGAGGACGACCGCGACCTTAGACCCTTTGGTTCGCACGGTCGTAACAAGCCCTCTCGCGCATACATCCCGCAATGGGCGCGAGACTGGAGACGTCATTCTCGTCCGGGCTCATGGCGTCAAGCGCCTTCATAGGCACTTCCCGCTAATCCGGCCTCATTGAGAGGTGTCACTTTCTCTCATTAAGAAGATTTAAAGGAATCTAAGAGATGGAAGAAGGGTTGCGTCTAACGTGGACGAAGGCTTCGTTCGCCAGAACTCCCACAGGCCTTCGTCGCCTTATCTCCCTGTGATTCGTTTTTTTGATCGATGCACAATGTCCTTCAACGCTCCCTAACGTATGATTTTATAAAAAAATTTAGCGAGCTCGCTGTGGAGTAAGTGGGGAACGACAGAGGTTGAGTGACGTTCCGCGGAACTGATCGCCGCAATTGTTCACAAGGGGAATTTTCTGGGACTAATCGCAGCATAATGGCGGTTTGTGTCCACTGGGCGTCGTGCGCGCGCCATGACGTTGAAAATCGTCCCCCACGCTTTCGCGTTCTTCACGGACTCGCTAATCAATCACACACAGATTTTCCACAGACCCCGAAGCGACGTCAAAAGTTCCCATGCCCACCGACGCGCGCCTTGCGACCTATTTTCATCTCCATCTGGTGTCCGATTCCACCGGGGAGACGCTTTACGCCATGAGCCGCGCTGTATGCGCGCGATTCAACAATGTCCTCGAAATAGAGCACATCTATTCATTAGTTCGATCAAGGGCTCAGGTTGATCGGGTGCTCTCTGAGATCGCCGACGCTCCAGGCGTCATTGTTCACACAATTGTCGACGAAGAGCTGCGCGGAGCGCTGGAGGCAGGCTGCCAGAAGCTGGATATGCCGTGCTTCGGAGCCCTCGACCCACTCGTCTCCGCGCTCTCATGGTATCTGGGAGCGCCATTATCGACCCGTGTTGGCGCGCAGTACGCCTTAGACACGGATTACTTCAATCGCATGGACGCACTCTCATATGCTCTCGGACACGATGACGGCCAGGGGGGACAGGATCTCCAGGCGGCCGATGTCGTGCTGGTGGGCGTATCGCGAACGTCCAAGACGCCAACCTGCATATATCTCGCGCACCGCGGCGTGCGCGCGGCCAACGTACCCCTCATCTCCCCTTCGGAGCCGCCGGCGGCGCTCAGCAAGATTGAGGGAATACCCATCGTCGGCCTGACAATATCACCAGATCGACTCATTCAGATTCGCCGCAATCGACTACGCAGTCTCAATGAGCGACGCGATAGTGCATACGTGGATACTGACGTGGTGCGAGGTGAGGTCGTGGCCGCGCGGCGGTTATTCGAAAGGCAAGGGTGGCCCGTCATTGACGTCACACGCAGGTCCGTCGAGGAAACAGCCGCCGCCGTGATCAATATTCTCTCTGGAGGACACGCCCAGGTGGAGGTGCTGGGGTGAAGGCGATTGTGCTCGCCTCCTCAAGTCCCGCTCGAGAAAGTCTTTTACGGGCCGTTGGCCTTAGCTTTCGCATGGCGCCCCCCACTGTCGACGAAAGCGCCATAAAACAGGCTTGTCTCGCCAGGAACCTAAGCGTCGCCGAGATCGCCGAACGGCTCGCCGTCGCGAAGGCGCTCGACCCGCCGCAGGAGCCCGATTCGCTGGTGATTGGCGCCGACCAGACCCTTGAGGCGGATGGACGTTTATTCGACAAGACCACTACCTTGGCAGAGACCCGTGAGCGCCTGCTTGCCCTTCGCGGTCGCCCTTTCAGCTTGCATTGTGCGGTCGCGGGCGTGGCCAGTGGCCACGCCGTTTGGTCCCACACGGAAACCGCGAACCTGAAATTCCGTGATTTCAGTGAGAGCTATCTCGACGGGTATTTAGAGCGGAACGTCGATAGGTTGAGCGCCAGTCTCGGTGGCTTTGAGCTGGAACGAGAAGGCATCCAACTTTTTGACCACGTCGACGGAGATTACTTCGCAATTCTTGGCCTGCCCGTATTGCCCCTCCTCGCCTGGTTGCGACAGGCGGGCGGCTTACGCACGTGACGCAGCTATACTGGCAATGATAACAGGCTCCGCCCGATTGGCCGGCGTGGTCGGCTGGCCGATCAGTCATTCTTTGAGCCCCCAGCTGCAGAATGCCTGGATCCTCGCGGCTGGAATCGATGCCGTCTATGTTCCCTTTTCTGTTCCCCCGGGCCGGTTCGCGGCGTTCATCGCGGGAATGAGGGGCGGGCCGCTCCTAGGCCTGAATGTCACCGCACCTCACAAGCAGGCCGCCCTCGGCTTGGCTGATCGGGTCAGCCCCCAAGCGCGGGCCGCGGGCGCGGCGAATCTTCTTGTTTTTCATGAGGACGGTTTGCTCAGCGCGGATAACACCGACGGCGAAGGATTGCTGAAGGCCTTCGCCGCCCAGGCCCCAAAGTTTGTCCCATCCGCCGGTCCTGTCCTGATCGTCGGCGCAGGCGGCGCGGCGCGTGGCGCCGCGAGCGCGCTTTTGGCGGCGGGCACGCCGAAAATCCAGATCCTGAACAGGAACCCCCAACGCGCATTGAATCTCGCCCAAACACTCGGGCCCCAGGTCGAGCCCCTCTCGGCTCCCCCCAAGAACGATGTCGTCAGGGCATGGGGGGCCGTCATCAACGCCACCCCCGCCGGTCTGGACGCCGCCTCCTCACTCGGCGTGGATCTCTCGGCGCTCTCGGCTGACGCGGTTGTGATGGACATGGTCTACCGACCCCTGAGGACACCGCTCCTTGAAGGCGCCGCCCGGCGGGGACTTGTGACCGTGGACGGCCTCGAAATGCTCATCGGCCAGGCGCGACCGAGCTTCAGGGCGCTTTTCGGCGCTGAGCCTCCGTCGCTCGATATCCGGGCCATGGCCCTTGGCGCATGATCATCATTGGCCTCACCGGATCCATCGGCATGGGAAAGTCGACGACCGCCGGCCTCTTCGCCGAAGCCGGCGTTCCAGTTTATGACGCGGACGCCGAGGTACGGCGCCTTTACGCCGTAGGCGGCGCCGCTGTCGAACCCGTTGGGGCCGCGTTTCCCGGAGTTGTTGAGGCGGGGGCCGTTGATCGCGAACGTCTCGGCGCCCGCGTCCTGGGAAACCCTGAGGCTCTTGAGAAACTCAATGCCACGGTCTGGCCCCTGATGGGCGCCGCGCGCGCGAGCTTTCTCGCCGACGCCAGCACCGCCAATGTGCCGCTGGTGGTTCTGGATATTCCGCTCCTTTTCGAAACCGGCGGAGAGCAGCATGTGGATGTCGTGGTCGTTGCCAGCGCGCCTGCGCAGATGCAACGCGAACGCGTTCTCGCCCGCCCCGGCATGACCGAAGCTAAATTCGCCGCGATACTCAAGGCCCAGACGCCGGATTCCGAGAAGCGCAAAAGGGCTGATTTTGTTATCGATACCTCCAAGGGCATCGCCGACGCGCGCACTCAGGTGGCCGACATCATCGCGACCTTGCAGGCTCAGGCGAACCGGGTGAAATGACGAGACATGGCGCGCGAAATTGTCCTCGATACCGAAACCACCGGTCTCAGCCCCCGCGGCGGACATCGCGTGATCGAAATTGCCTGCGTCGAGCTTCAAGACCTCATACCCACGGGCCAGCACTTTCATTGCTACATCAATCCTGAGCGCGATATCGATCCGGATGCGGAGCGAATTCATGGCCTTTCCCGGGCGTTCCTCGCCGATAAGCCGACGTTCGATCATCCGAGCGTCGCCGAGGCGTTTCTGGCCTTTTTGGGAGATGCCGATCTCGTCGCTCACAATGCAGGTTTCGACCGGAGCTTCATCAACCACGAGCTCCAGCGCGCCGGGCGACCAACGATCCCGGACCATCGATGGGTGGATACCCTGTCGATCGCCCAAAAGCGTTTCCCGGGAATGTTCAATTCGCTCGACGCGCTTTGCAAGCGATACAAAATTTCCCTCGCCGATCGCGAAAAGCACGGCGCCCTCATCGATACACAGCTCCTGGCCAAGGTCTATCTCGAGTTGCGCGGCGGCCGCGAGGCTAAGCTAGATCTTGATGAAGTCGTACAGGTTGGCGTGGTAATGGCGCAGACGGCCGTCCATGGGCCCAGACCACGAAATTTGCCGCCACGACTCACCGCTGCCGAGGTTATGCGGCATCAGGCGTTCGTCGCGACCGAGCTCAAATCTCTCACGCTCTGGCGCCAAACCGAGATGGCCCCCGCCGCCGAGACCTAGGTCGGATCGGCATCGGGTGTTAGGCCACCGGACGCCAACCTGGGCCCCGGAGCTCACTATGCATTTCCCACGATGGCGCCCTCTGTCTGGGCCCGCCGCGCCATATAGATAGCGGCGAAATCAATAGGCTCCAGCATAAGCGGCGGGAATCCACCCTCCGACGAAAGGTCCGCGATCAAACGCCGCGCGAAGGGAAAAAGATAACGGGGGGCCTCGATAAGAAGGACTTGTTCGAGTTCGTCACCCTCGACGCCGACAATCTGAAAGAGTCCCGCATAGACCAGCTCAATCTGGAAAACAGGCTCCGCGTCCCGTTTGGCGGAGGCGGATAGTTTAAGTTCCACCTCGAATAGCCCGCCGTCTCGCGCCCCCGCGTTAAGCTCCACGCCCAGCTCGATCTGCGGCTGGGTGGTCGTCGCCCGGAGTGACTCCGGCGCGCGCGGATTTTCGAAAGAAAGGTCACGAATGTATTGCGCCAGGATGCGGATGCCTGGCGCGGCCTGGGCGTCCGAGGGAGGGGCGCCGAACGGCGGCGCCGGGCTCGATGTGTCCGTCATGATAGGTCCAATGGCTAGGGTGTGGACGCGAGCCCAGAAAACAGGCTGAAACTTCGCGGGATCATCGAAATCCCAAATCCAGCGCCGTGATTACAGCCAAGGCCTGATTGAGACGTTGTGACAAACCGCCATCAAGCTTCACCGGCCGAACGCGCGTCATTCATATGATGTGTTGGCTATCATGCGACCTTTGCGGCCGCAATGTCATGAAGACCGCGGCGCGGTGAACGCTTCAGTGCTGACGAAGGTCTCGGGCTTCCCTATATAGGCCATGGCGGCATGAAAGGCGCGGTGTTTCCTTGCGAGCTCTGGAACTGATCATCCTCGCGGCTCTGGCGGCCGTGGTCCTTTTTCAGCTTTATGCGGTGTTGGGTCGCCGCGTGGGCCGTGGGTCCGATGAGACGACCCGGGCGCCGCCCCTCACCCCACTTGAAGCACAGCGACCGCTCCCGCCTCGTGCCGAGCTCCCGGCCGCGGGAAGTGGCCTGGCGTCGCTGCAGGCGCGCGATCCGAGCTTCGACGTGGATCATTTCACGCAAGGCGCCCGCGCCGCTTATCAGATGATCGTCAAGGCGTTCGCCACCGGCGACGTTGCGGCGCTTCGCCCCCTGCTCTCGCCGCCGGTTATGAATAGTTTCGTCGCGGCGATCGAAGACCGAGAAAAGGCGGGGCGTAGCGAGACCGTTGAATTCCTTCAGACGCCGCGCGCGGATTTCGAGGGTGTGGTGATCAAGGACGATATGGTGCGGGCTTCGGTGCGATTCCTGGCGGAATTCCGCAATCGCGCCAAAGGGCCCGAGGGCGAGTCCGTGGATGACCGGCGCACCGCGGAAGTTTGGACCTTTGAGCGCAACCTTAAAAGCCGCGATCCCAACTGGATTCTGATTCACGTCGACGCCGCGGAGGCCTAATGCGGCCCCCGGTCTGGGCGCTCGCCGCGGCGGCGTTCACTCTGGCGGCCTGTGCTGGCCACCCCGTCGCGCCGGGCTTGTCTCCTCAGATGGCGCCGGCGACGGCGCCTCCACGTCCCGTTTCGAAGCCGGCCCTTTCGGCGCCGCCCGCCGGCGGGGCGTCAATTGCTGAACAGGCCTCGCGTACCCCGCAAGCATTCACCCAACTTCCGGGCTGGGCGACGGATGATCACCGTGCTGCATTTGCGGCCTTCATCGCCGCATGCCCGGTTCAGCGCGATCCCGCTTTGATCCGCCTCTGCGCCCGCGCCCAATCCCTCGGGTCTCCCGACGAGGCTCGCTCTCGTCGCTTTTTCGAAACCTATTTTCAGCCTCTTGCCGCTGGGGACCCTGGACTTCTCACGGGCTATTTCACGCCGATCTACGAGGCGCGGTTGGAACGTAAGGGCGAATTCACCGCGCCGGTTCGGCCCAGGCCCATGACCTCGGCCGCCGCCCATCAGGATCGTGACATCATCGAAGCCAAGGCCGCGCCTCATGCTCTGGCTTGGCTGCGGCCCGAAGATCTCTTCTTTCTGCAGATCCAGGGCTCCGGCGTTCTGGTCTTTGACGAAGGGACGCGATGGCGGGCTGTTTATGATGGCGCCAATGGCGCGCCCTTTCTCGCCATTGCCGGGCCAATGCTTCGCGCGGGCCTGCTGGAAGCGGGGCAAGCCTCCGCCGCCGCGATCCATGATTGGCTGGCGCGACATCGCGGCGCCGAGGCCGCCAGGATCATGAATCTCGACCGCCGTTATGTCTTCTTCCGGCTGGAGCCTGATGATGGCCTACCGCCCACTGGCGCCGCTGGTGTCCGGCTTTCGCCCGGGCGGTCTGTCGCTGTGGACCCCGCCTTCCATGCCATGGGCGAACTGCTCTGGATCGATGCGGAAGCCCCAACCTTGGCGGGCGCTTTCCCACATTATCAACGTCTCGCTGTCGCGCTCGACACAGGAATTGCGATTAAGGGAAACAGCCGCGCTGACCTTTACCTGGGCGAAGGTCCCGTGGCCGGGCTTGAGGCCGGACGCGTGCGGCATGTCCTGCGACCCTATCGCCTAATCCCCTTGGACGCGGCATCCCCGTGAAAAACGCCAGGGGCGAAGACGCGCGGCTCTGGGCGGTCATCGCCGCGACCGTGCGGCCTCTTCCTGGCCGTACCGTACCGTCGGCGTTGCCCGCCGAGCCGAGAGAGCCATCTGGTCAAGCGCCTCGCGCGGCAACTCCGACGCCGCTCCCGCCGCCCCCGCGAAAGTCGACGGCCTCAATCCCGCCGCAACCCATCGAGCCAAACCGGCGGCGGCGGCTCGATCTCGGCCGTGAGCCCATGGCCGCAAGCCTCGACCTGCATGGCTTGAGCCGGGATGCCGCCCATCAACGGCTCGTGGATTTCGTTCAGGGGCGATGGGCCGCCGGCGCCCGGGCGATCCTGGTGATCACAGGCAAGGGCTCGCGCGGGGACGGCGTCCTGCGCCGGGAGGTTCCTTATTGGCTGGCGCAGCCGCCCCTGAGGGAGATCGTCGCCGGGCTTTCGGAGGCCCATCCCAAGCGCGGCGGCGCGGGGGCCCTCTATGTCGTGCTTCGCCGGCACGCGCGCTGAGGCTATCTGGAACGAGACGCCTTTTCGGCCACGCCAGAGCGAGCTTCCCGCCGCGCGAGTTCCTCGGCCACTTCATCGAGCGAGACACCGGTCGCTGCAAGCAAGGCAAGGAAATGGTAGACAACGTCGGCCCCCTCGCCCACAATCGCAATACGGTCGGCTTGAACAGCGGCCAGCGCCAGCTCAATGGCCTCCTCGCCCAGTTTTTTGGCGGCGAGGGCGGGATCAGCGATGAGGCGCGCCGACCATGACGCGGCGGCATCGCCGCCGGCGCGTGCCGCGATCGTCGCCGAAAGGCGATCCACAACCTCGGTGAAGCGGCTCATGCCGTCTCCTCGTAGGCAGGGCGGACGGGGATCCCCGCCTCGCGCATCACCTCTTTAACGCCTTGTATCGTGACCTCTCCAAAGTGGAAAATCGAGGCGGCGAGAACCGCGTCCGCCCCGCCCGCCTGGATGGCGTCCACCATATCCCTGGCGCAGCCCGCCCCGCCGCTGGCGATGACCGGGACGCTGACGGCCTGCGTCACGGCGGCGAGCAACTCCAGATCATAGCCTGCCTTCGCCCCATCTGCGTCCATGGAGGTCAGCAAGATCTCTCCCGCCCCCTTTTCGGCGGCGAGCCGGGCGAAGGCCACCGCATCAAGGCCCGTCGCGCGCCGGCCGCCGTGGGTAAAGACCTCCCAGCCGCCGGCCGGGGTTCTCCGTGCATCAATGGCCGCCACCACCGCCTGGGATCCGAAGGCGTCCGCGCAGGCGCTAAGGCGATCGGGCGACTCCACGGCTGCGGTGTTCATGGCCACCTTATCGGCGCCAGCCCGCAGCAGTCGCCGCGCGCTTGTCACATCCCGTACGCCGCCGCCTACCGACAGCGGCATGAAACAGACCTCGGCGGTCTGGGCGATCACATCCAGGATCGCGCCCCGCCCCTCGTGGCTGGCGGTTATGTCCAGGAACATCAACTCGTCGGCGCCCGCCGCGTCATAGGCTCGGGCCTGGGCGACGGGATCGCCCGCGTCCCGCAAGCTGACGAATTGGACGCCCTTCACCACACGACCATCCTTCACGTCGAGGCAGGGAATGACGCGGGCCTTCAGCATCAGGCCGCCGCGGCAAGGGCTTCGGTGGGCGTGATGGTCCCGGCATAGAGCGCCTTTCCCAGGACCGCCCCGGCGATGGGGGCGCCCGCCCACGCGGTCAGCCGCTCGATGTCGCGCACCGAGGCGAGGCCTCCGGCGGCTATGACCGGAATCCGCACCGCGTCGGCCAGGGCGCCGAAGACCTCCACGTTGAAGCCCAGAAGCGCTCCATCCCGGTCGATG
>Ga0116227_10004755_pt1 | contig 29296 bp, 19 predicted proteins | sample S1TSphgellanicum_FD_89693 | JGI IMG/M metagenome (GOLD analysis project Ga0116227, IMG submission 89693) | Host-associated microbial communities from peat moss isolated from Minnesota, USA - S1T2_Fb - Sphagnum magellanicum MG | ecosystem: Host-associated > Plants > Peat moss > Unclassified... | reverse complement strand
TTTTATATTTTTGAAAGTCAAAAACAAAAACCAGCAAAATGAAAAAATGCAAAATCCCACCTTCCTTCTTTTTTTTTTTTTTTTGGACAACTTTCTTTTTATTTTTTGGGGTTTTTTTTTTTTTTTTTTCCAAGTTTTTAATGTAGCCACACTTGGGAGGAATTAGCCAAATTTGGCTACAAGTGAGAAATTTAAGAATCCTGCTAGCTATATTTTGGTGACCTGCAAGGAACCCATTGTCTAAATTATGGCAATTTAAGAAAAATTAAATTAAAATTCCTTGAAATCTGGCAACTTTGGCACATTCTTTCCACAAAAAGCCTTTGTATGAGTCGCACTTTTCCTCAGAGTCAGGCAACTTTGGGACATTCTTTCCACAAAAATCCTTTCTATGGGTGGCACTGGATTTTCTCTTAGAGACATTCTTTCCACAAAAATCCTTTGTATGGGTGGCACTGGATTTTCTCTTGTCTCCCCCCCAATAAAAAACACTGATTGGAGTGGAGTAGATTCCTTAGTTTTTTTTTTGTATTTTTCTAGACATGAAGTCAGAAAGCCTTTAAAACAACAAGAAGCCTGCACAACTCCTTTGAAGTCATCTGGAAGAAACTATGACATCCAACATTTGAAAGATGATTAGTGGCCAGACTTGCATGACATGCCAACTATTTGGAAGTGGGAGAGAGAGATCAGGCAAAGCAAGCTTAAGTGTTTTGCAGCTTTTCAAATAATTGTGAAGTGCGAACTGACTTCATCACGAGACAAATAGTAACGAAATTTAACTGTTTTTGTGACATCATAAATGTTGAATAGTTACAACAATTGCAGGGGGAATGATCATCATCTTTCTCATTGCACTGACCATGTTTTACAGAGCTTTGCAGATCCTCTGATTAGCAGCAGCTTACAAAAGTCCAGCCCACAACCAACCAACCCACCACACCTCATGAATGGATCTGCCGCAGATTTTGCACGTTTGCAGGAGCCTGGCAATGGTCTGGTCTACTAGTATCATCAGGTTAAGAGCCTTAAGCATTTCACAATCATGAAGTAGCTCTCAGAAATTAATTTCCTCTTGTATTTGGATGACACCTTATATCTGTGAACATCTGTGTCCTAAAATTGATGAAGGATCTTCAACCTATTCCTTAAGAGTGGGAGGGATCATACACTTACTTATAGACCATAAGATTCTTTGCATTCTTAAGGAGCAGGTGTAAGAATCTTTCTATTGTGCGCTATCGTATTGGCACATTAACAATTAACATATCACAAAGAAATAGACATCACCCTAGTGACGATGCATAATCTGCATAATCTCCAAACTTACGTTGATTCAAAACATGATTCACCTACGAACAAACACGAATCCGAAGCAAAAATATGACATGAAAAATAACACTAAACCATGTGCATAAAAACTTGCATAAAAACATAAAGATTTGCAAAGCAAAACTAAATGTGTTTTGAAAATTTTAAATCATTAAAAAATGATTTGAGAATTCATAATTTAAAATTATATCCCAAACATTAAATAGTTCAAATCTTGTTCATCACACATGAAATGATTCCAAATTGAATATAATTAATAATGTTAACTCAACTTAATACTAACATAATTAAAACTTAATTGAATAACTAAACTAACACTCCTAACACTTATTTTATTACATATTTGAAGTTCATGATAATGTTCACCCCTTGCTTTAACCTAAGTTAAAGCCCGTGGGTGAGGGACACTCCCAAAATGCGAGGGTGGATTCCACTATCACCTCATTGTTGTACATCCCTTGTTTTGAGAATGCCCCACCTTGTACATCCATAAATGTCAAGGATTGCATAATCCACTTGACTTGGTTGCGCAAAGTCAATAGAAAACTTCCTAATAAAGAAAGGTTTCAATGTTCATGCTAATGCATGTAAATGAAAGAAGCTTGGGTTCTTCTAAAATATAAGAACAATTGAAGGCAATGGTACATCCAAAAGGGTGGTGCATTTGAAAGACAAGAGGTGTCTTCTTCATTGGGCAATGTTCCCCACTTCCCATAGTCTACAACACATTAGAAACAAAATGGCAAGGAATCACACTTTTCCCACTAATTGAAAACAAATTAAAAATATGCCAATTGAGTAGTGAGAAGAAAGCAAGAGGAAAGGGAAGAAGATCATGAGGACCACAAAGCTCTCATCACTAGGGTTGCTAGAGGGGACATCCATAGGCTAGGGATGTTTCAAAACTTAGAGGTTCCTCCTAGTGCCGCACCAACAATAATTTTTTGAAACTTTAAACCAAAATTTACCTCTTTTCATCGCCACAAAGGTTCATTCTTACCTCTTGCCCTTATTGTGCTTCTTGGTATTTGATGTTGACTAGAAAGAATTTAACAATTTTTTTCTCTCTTTCAACATCACCTAATGTGCTTCCTCACACCTTTGCCATCCTTTTCAACGTCCTTCCTAGCACTTGGGAAAAAATCCTTTTCCAACATCCCTAGCATGCTTCCTAGTGTGCTTTGCACCCCTAGTGTTCTTCATAGTTTTTGGACCATAAAAACTTTGGTGGTGAGGAGCAAGTCCTTAGTGACCGCAATGCTCTTATGAACACAACAAATAAATGGCAAGACCACAAGCAACAAAAGATGACAAAAGGGAGCAAGACCACAAGAGGGGCTTGTCTTGTTCACCTAAAGAACACTTCGAGGATGACTTGCACGACGAAGAGGCCCATGAGCTTTAGAGCTGTTGTTGTGTTTGCTTCTCCTTGCACAACTGAAGTTGACAAAAGAGAGCAAGACCACAATGACCACAAAGCTTTGCAACTTGAAAGCACAGAAATCCAAAATGAAGAGGGAAGACAATGGTGAAAGAGGACTAGGACGTAGGGGAGCTCACTTTGGTTGAGCTCACAATGGCCTTGGTGATGGGCTACTTACATGCCTATTACACTTACACTAACAACACTGGTGCTAAGATGTCATTCTTGGCACGGAAGAAGGGGGTTCAAAAGTTGGTCTGAACAGATGGATGAAATGAAGTTCAAAATGTGCACAAGGGCAAGGACCTGAAGCCTTACACAAAAACAAACTGCAGAAAGTGACCATGTGAAAACAGATCTAGCTGGTGGGATGAAATGGCAGAATTATTGCTAGTAAATGTGGTGTGTAGTTATTCCTAAGGAATATTTTGAAACTCAACCATTGTTCAATAAACTATCTGGAGATCGTACCTTCCCTACTAAGAAGATGCAGGGTGTGGAAAGTTTATGCTGAAGAGCTAGTAAATGTCATCACAGTAAATAACCCAACAAATTTGTTCAATTCACAGTCCAGAATGAGCAAAAGACCAGAAGCAAATTTGTGTCAAGGCTACTTTCTTTGGCAAAATGCTGAGCTCAAGTGTCTACAACCCCTCTTCATGAAGTCCCGGAACTAGAACTGGTGATCAAAGACTTGATCAATCTGTGGACCATGACAAATTTCTGACCAATTACAGCAATATGTATGGTTTTTGAAAACCTGCTTTTATGCAGCAATTAAACTATCCTACCACATTTCATGCAAGGATAAATCCTTATAAATCAAAAAGAGGACCTCGCTCTGCACCTATAACTTTGTTGGCCCTAAGGATATTCAATTGGCATTGACAAGAAAAGGGTGCTGACAAACCCCACACTCAACTGTCTCTGTTCCAGAGCTTGGAAGTTGCACCTGTTAATGCAAAAAAATCAGCCAAATCAGAAGGGCAGTCAAGCATGCATCAAAGACAGCATGAAAATTTCCTTCCCATAAACAGAGTCATTCCAGTACTGCTCAAGAACCTCCAAATACCACTCAAATGACTACATTTCTAACCATTCAAGATTCTTGTGCGAAGCACACAGCCATTGGTCACTGACTTGCCACAATGTCGACAATTTCTTCAAGACACAAAAATAATCATATGCTTTACAGTAGAGGAAGGAAATAAGGACCTGGAGATGGACAGTGCACGTGGGGCAGGCCACCTCTTGCATGCGTGGACCAGACCCCTGTGGTGCAGGTGAGTTAGACCAAAAGTGGGATGAAAACTGGGGACTTGATCCAAAGCTGTCAGCCCCACTCTCTTGCCCTCTTCCAAGCTCTTCTGATACCTTGAAACCACAAGATGGGCATTGGGTGCTGTTGCTTGGAACCAATGAGATGCTTCCACACTTAGTGCAATTGCGCACAGAGGTGGGAGATGAGTTTGTATTTGTGCTGCTACTCATGCTGCTGCTGCTGCTGCTTTGGCTGTTGCGTGCAGCCTTTCTACTGGCGTTCCGCTCCAGTTCTTCCTGTACATTTGATCCACCCAAAATACAACTTTGAATAATGCTCTAAGAATCCCATAGTTATCTATATGTGTACAGACACAAGCAAATGACTCACAACCCGATAACTTTGAATCCTCAGAGATAAAGCATTTTGTGCTTGTTCATGTCACTGACATTCAATTGCAGACTAGTCCTCAATTGTGAGATGCTGAAACCCCTACAAGGCATTTTACCTGAAGCTTTTTGGCCAGATCTTCATGAGTGTGCTGCACAGATGTTTTGCTGCTTGTCTCCTTCACATTACTCAGCCTCTGCATAACTTCTCCCTACACAGTGCCAGCACATGCTTGAGTAATCTCCCTCACTGAAGCTGACAAAGCCTTAAGTAATCATACTTTTGCACATGACTGAAAATCCAACAAGAACCCAAATTTGCCAAAAACAAGAAAATGCCAGTTTAGACTTTGTCCTAATGTATGCAGGTGTCTCTGTAGTGCCTGCCTACATCCTTGTCCATGTTTCAGGCATGTAGAAAATCATGCCCAAGGCAGAGGTCAAATAACAACCCCATCAGGGAAATGGGAGAAACTTCTTGCTGCAGAGAGTTGATCAATGTGCTTTACATTTGCTTATTTGTTAGCTAATGTCAAATTGGGAACTCACTTGGCTGCCCAAAGGAAAGTTAGATGCTACATCTGAACTTGTTTCATAAGAAAATACTTCAGATCATTACATGAACAGCCACTGGTACAAGGGAACACCAAATGGGGACAGTAGAGGGAGGCACAAAGATTGACTTACCAAGCAGTGATCACACACACGGACAACCTGAGCATCCTCCCCAGCTGTCAATGCAGTTCTTCCACGAGTGCACTTATCACAAAATATGTCTCCACAATTCCTGCAATGGTGCTGTTTCACCCAAACCCAAAAATTCCCTATTATTAGTCTGTGAACAAAAACTTTCTTGGTGATAACACTGGTCCCTGTGTCTCCAGTTTTTGCAAACTAGAATTACCCATGATGCATGCAAAATGCATTTTAAAGTATCTCCAATACAACTGACTTTAACTCTTTGCAAAAGTCATGCATTTCCAGAACAAGCTTATCTTTTCACAAAATTAAAGAACATAGACCAGACAATGGTGAACAGGAGCAATTGTTGTCGAGAGGAGGAAGAGGAGAACAACTGAACCAAAATAGAGTGCTTAGGGTTTAGGACACACACCCGTCGAATGAAGGCAGAAAACTCTGTCTTGCAGTTACTGCACTTTGAGGCTGCCTCATCAGGTACCTGAACAAGAAGATTATATGTCAGCAAGTTATCAGGGCAGGGGGCCCAGGACAAGAAAATCCTTGACCAAAACTAATATTATGAGAACAATCTCAAGCCAGGGCACCATATAGAAATTATTTTATGGTCAAGCTTTATAAAAATGCAGGCATCCTGTCAGTATACAAGCAGAAAGCAACATAAAACAAAAGAGAAAATACATACCCAGTGCTGCTTCTCTTCCTCACTAACAGCTCGAGGGCGAAGAGACACCCAATCTACAATTGACCCCTTTTGATGTCTGCTTATGTCTGTTCCAGCACCAGCACTACTGTCTGAGGGTTTGCTGTAGTCGCTGGGACCATCTTTGCCAACCATCTCACAAAGCTGCTTTCACCACAGCCCAACCCATGCCTAATCGCATTCTTCAGAAACAAGTATGCACATGAAATCAAATATGTAAACATCTAAAAGACATGCCATGATAAGTCACACTCTTTGAAAGAGAGTCATAGACCAACTTTTGCAGCAGCAGAAGACTCTCCATCACAATGTTAAAAGCAAATCCAAGTTGAGAGACACAAACCTGGACACAGGCTGCAGTAATTGTGTCGAGAATGGCATTAATGGTATGGGTGCTGGACTGTAACCGGATGGTGCAATGCTCGAAATCCACTGCACTCTTAGCCCAAAAGGTAAACACAGATGGCTCATTGACCTGACCCAGAAGTAGTTGCACAAACCCCATATCAATACGAATGTCAAATGTTTACATACCATCTTGCATACTTGCTGGGAGGATACTAAATCCTCCGAAGCCCTAATTCTTGTTAAGAACAAAAAAAAAATTCTCTTGTGAAAGTAAAGCCGAGGCAAAATCAGAGTACAACTCTGTTACCTACCTCCCATCTTTCAATTGTTTCCAAAGGGTAAATGCGCAGTGTTCTGCTGGTGCTGGGGTCTACCATCCTCACACCATCCAGGCCTATCTGCAAACAAACACCACACACACACACGAATTCTGTGTTCTCAAATTCCTTTCTCAATTCACAACTTCACTTCCGCCCAAAACAGAAAATCAAAACATTCTCTGATCCTCCACAATGCCTGGGAGACAATATAGTAAAACAGAGCATGCACAGACAGACCTCCATGTGCTCTTCTTTGTACATATGTGATTCCTATCTCAAGAGCTTTGCACATACCTCACACCAGTCATGCACATTCTAATCAATCACCACACAAGAGGCACAAGCAAATTGCAGTACTTTGATCAAACCCACATTCAATTGCAGGCCGGGAGCTTTATTCTTTGCACATAGCTATGTGATTCCTATCTTGAGAGCTTTGAACATGTCTTATATCAGTTATGTATATTCATTCTGAACACCACACAAAAAGGCGTAAGAAGTTGTGACAGTACTTGGATCAAATATGCATTCAAACTCAGATAAGCTGTTCAGGAACACAGGAGTTCAGAATTAGGGTTACAAAAGGAGCTCTGAATTTTCCCTGTTCTGCAGCACAATCAAAAGACTACAGACAGACCAGAAACAACAGCACTCAATCTTGAAACTTCAGAAATTAGGGTTACAAAAGAGCTCCGAATATTCCTATTCTGCAGCAGCACAATTGGACAAGACTACAGATAGACCAGCAACAACAACACTCAATCTTGAAGCTTCAGAAATTAGGGTCACAAAGAGTTCTGAATTTTCCTGTTATACAGCATAATTGGACAAGACTGTACAGACAGACCCAACAACAACAACGGCTACTGCAACACTCAATCTTGGAGCTTCGGAAAGTACTTCCTACCTGACAAATCACTTCCTTGGGAGGATTGGAAGAAGTGGTTTCTGCCAGCAACTTCACCCAATACTTTTGAACACCTCCTCCTGCTCCTGCTGAGTCTTTTGCATCATCCGTGTTTCGGGAACTCCAAGAGCTTGCTCCTGTCCCTCGAGCTCCATAAGGCTCAGATGCTCCTCCACCTCCACCTCCTGCTCCTCCTCGTCCACCATCGTAGACAAAAACCTCACCAGATCCTCCTCCTCCATCATAGGGTTTGGCATAGATCGATGATGTTGCATCTTGCTGGCCGCCATAGTAGTTGTCCAGGGATGATGGTGCGCCATAGCCCAGGCTCATCGCTTGAGCACCACCCTCCTCCACACTACCATAGCCCTGCTGCTGCTGCGATGATCCTAATCCATAATCATACGCTTGCGCATAACTGTGCGTTGCATAAGCAGAATAGGGAGGAGCATTTGGCAGCAGAACTAGCGATGGCGAGGAGGACGGGGGAGCAGAAGAATTGAGATGCCTATAATCAGGCACAGATGGAGAGAGCCGCTGCTGCTGTCCGTAACTCCCTCCATAGTACCACTCTTCTTGCTGCTGCATCGAAAGCAAATCAAGCTCCAGTAGTAGTGTCGTCTCCTCCTGCTTCTTCTTCTTCAGTGTTGCTCTTTCTCTCCACAAAAAAGTTCACAAAACCTTCAACCAAAGCACGGATAGATAGATAGAAAGAAAGATCTCAGCGGCTTGCTGGTTTGCTTCTGCGGGTGTATGTATGTGTGTGTTGCGCGCGGAACAAATCTGTGTCTGCAGCGACAAACAATCCGATCGGAGCTGCCCTCCTTCATAGCGCAATTTGCTTGAGGTTTCCGAAGACTGCGACAACCGTTTGGAGTGTCGGTCAAGACCCAAGAGGAAGAAGAAGGGACGAGGAAAAGCCTGACATCTGCGCTGCTATGCACTAGGGTTTTGGTCGTCGACGACGTTGTTTCTGCGTCCGTTTCGTGCGGCGAGGGTTGTGCTCCTCTCAGCTGTTGCTTGCGAGCTACTTTTTCTTCATTTCGTTCTGTTGTTCTTGCAGTTGGGTTTGTGGGTTTGTTCCTGGGTGCCTTTCTGGAGCTTTCTAGAGAACTTTCAAGCTTTGGGTTTCTGGGTCGTGGTCTCGACCTTTGAGTGCTGCGGGTGGGTGTTGTTGTTCTCGAGAGCATATCCGGAGGAGAACGCCATGTCGCGTGTTTATGTGGGAAACTTGGACCCCAGAGCAACCGAGAGGGAGCTTGAAGACGAGTTCCGTGTCTATGGTGTGCTACGAAGGTTCGCTTTTTTTTTCTCTCTCTACCCTATTCCTTCCATGGTCGACTTGCTTGCAGCTGACCTTTTCACATCTTGGGTTTTCTTTTTTCTTGTTGCTTCCGAGACCCATTTCCCCCCTTCCCATTCCGGTTCACCACATTGACATCCCTGGCGGAAGATACTAGGAGGACCCATCTTTCTCAAAATCACTATTGCAGGAGTTTTCCTTTGCACCTGCATGCCTTCAGTGTGTAATGTTGCAAGAGTGAGGATTGTTTGTCTGTTGTTGCGTCGGGATTGTTGATTGATGTGATGTGATGTTATGGTTTCAGTGTTTGGGTAGCCCGCAAGCCTCCAGGGTTTGCATTTGTGGAGTTTGATGATCTTCGAGATGCCCAGGATGCAATTCGAGCCATGGATGGTGAGTATGCTACCTGTAAGGAGAGGGTAACCAGCTTCCAAGTTTTTGAGTATACACACCTTTACTGCTATTTGTTGCAGCTCTCCAGGGACCTTCAGAAGAATGCTCTAGGTCTTTCTTTCCACGCAATGGATCATCCCAAATTTTCTGCATTTCTTAGTATATACACCTTTTCTGCTATCTGTTGCAGCTCTCCAGGAACCTTAAGAATAATGCTCTAGGCCTTTCCACATGAAGCCCACCCTGATTCTAGAGCAAAGAAGGCTTTATGAGTATTGGTTCCAAGTTCATGTTGGCATCTGGTATGTTTGTATCTTCTTTTCTTGTGCCCTGATTTGCTTGCAATGGCTGCTCACATTCTCTCATAACAGGAAAGAATGGATGGCGAGTGGAGCTTTCTCGGAGCTCAGGTGGAGCAGGTGGACGTGGTCGGGGGGGAGAAGATATGAAATGCTATGAGTGTGGAGAACCTGGCCACTTTGCCAGAGAATGTCGCCTCCGTATTGGACCTGGTGGTCTGGGTACTGGAGGCCGGGGCAGGAGCCCTCGTCCAAGCCCAAGGTCCCGTCGCAGCCCAAGTTACAGTGCCCGCAGGTATGGTGCTTTTGTGTGGTCATCTGCTAGACCATTGCAAATCTCTCTTGGGAGGCCATCAGATCTTTTCTGTATTTGGTTGCAGACTTATTACTCCTTGGAAAGCATTATGTGCTTTGTGTCTATATAGGATAGGATGCTGTGGCAATGCCCTCTACAAAGCCATGCATCGTTGTGTGCCTGGAAATACTTTGCTCGTTAGCCTACCTTTGAAATGTTGGTTACTCACCTCCGGTGGTCTCTGTGATTAGTCCCCCTCCACGAGGCAGGAGTCGATCTCCTCGCCGCAGGAGTGTTTCACCTGTGTTACGACGGGCTAGGAGTCTGAGTCAGTCACCTCTGCCTCGCCATGACCGCCGTGCATCCCCAATTGCGAATGGGTACAGCATCCTCTCCCTCCTGTGCAGGATCCTTCTCTCCAGAATGTGGCTGTATGGATATTCTTGGTCATAATCACATTCTCAAATCCCATTTGATCTGGCATTGGATTTGGGTATGCATCTGTACAAGCAATGAAATGGTGCACATTTTTGTATGCTTCGGTCCATCCTCCCCCGCCCCAGTTAGTATGTTGTTCAATTATAGTTATAAATTCTATTCTCTTTTTTTTGCTTGTGCAGAAGCCCTGTTCCAGTTCGTGATCGTCGTCGCAGCCGGAGCAGGAGTTCCTGATCTTATGAATGCAGGGCAGATTGTCAGACCCTGGAAGCTTCTGGTTGTGTGGCTTTGTGTCTTTCTTGAAGCTGTGGTGGAAGGTTTTCCAATTTTGAGGTTGTATTGTCTTCATACGTCAGGCTGCCAGCATACTTCTGTTAGCTCAGTTTCAGTGAGGTGGGCATGCTTCCTTAATTGGGTGGCCAAAAGTGGTGGCTCCACCAACTCTAGGCTATGGCTTGATGAAAGAAAGCGTTGGACTCCTCTCCTCCATTGAATCTGCTGGCTCCTTCAGTAAACGATGATGTCCTGCTGAAGCGGTGGCTGCCCTCTACTTGTGATAAGTTTCTTCCCTGGTTGACCCTTTCTTTTACCAGCTAGGTTTGCATTTTGACAGATACATGTTTTGCTTATAATGTAGTGAATTGTCTTATTTTCTTATGAATCACATGGAGCAGAAGAAAATAGGGTGGACTGGGAAGTGGGGGAGAGGGTGCTGAATGATGGTGTATCATGTCTAGAGATAAAAAGAACTCACGTAGGCTTCGCTTTTGTTGCTGTGTTGTGAGGTGATGTTTCTGCATAGAACGGCACTGCACTGCACTGCACTGCCTCGCCTTCCCGCCTTCTACGATAGTGTGCAGACCTCTCCTCCATTTGGGTGTCTATTAACTGCATCGTTCTCTTCCACTACCTGCATGGGCCCATCCAGCAAGATATCTGCCCCTGGGAGAGTCACAATTGAAACTTTATTGTTCTTTTGCTTCCTGTGATCATCAACATGTTTAACTAAAACTTAAAAGCTGAGCATGCCAAGTGTTAGGCTGGTGTTGCTTCTCATCTTACATTGCAGAGGCTACTGGAATTTCAGCCAGATGCTCATGAATGCTTCTGCTTTCTACAGAGTGGCTTGAATTCTAAGAGAACTGTCTTGAACTTTGCAAGACAGGGTTCCCTTTCCATTGGATGCTTTACAGCTCATGGAAAGTTTTGCTGATGAGGATGTCATTCTGTGGAGTTTGATGTTCAGGATTTGCCCTTCTGGTACAGGGGTCAAAGGATAGCAGTTGCCTACCTTCCTATACCTGCCACTGTCAGCTGCTTCCGTTGGATGCTTTTATGAGTGCTTGTTGCTGTGTTGTGAGGTGATGTTTCTTCATAGAACGGCATGACACAGCATGGCACTGCACTTCCTCCCCACCTTCGACAATAATTGTGAAGACTGTCTCCATTTGAGTCTCTCTAACTGTACTGTCCTCTTCAAGTGTCTTCTCAACTCATCTTGCAAGATTGCTGCTCCTGGGAGATTCAGAACTGAAACTTCATTTCATGTTCACTGCTTGTAATCAGCAGCAACCCACCTACAATCCAAAGCTCATGAGTATCTAGCAAAATATTTTGTAGTCCAGTTTGTCTTTTGTTTTTTAAAGGTTACTGAAACTTCTGCCAGATGTTTGTGAATGCTTCTATATCCTACAGAGTTTTGAGTTCTAGGAACTGTCTTGAACTTGACAACAAATGGTCTCCTTTCCATTGGATGCTATTGAAGCTCATGGAAGTTCAGGTTATGTACATTGAAGCTGTCATTCTATGTAGTTCAATGTTATGCTTTCATGCTGTTGAACAGGACTCTGAACATGACTCTTTTTTTTTTTTCTTTCTTTGTGAGTTGGTTTTCCTCTTGTTTGGGACTGCTGGTATGCTGACAGATTTCAAATGTCTATAAACGCATTATCACAGCATCTGTTAACTCTTTTTGTGATGACCATGATTGGAAGTATTGAGAAATTCTTCGCACTTCTGATGATATAACCTTATTATCATTAAGTCATCTCTCAATTGTATTAAGGTTGGCTTAGATTGTAAGTATCGAAAGTTCTCGGATATTTTGTGTAGTTTGCTGGTCTGGATTTGCTCCTGGTAGACAGGAGGACAGAAGGATAGTGGTTGCTGCACCTCAATGGCAGATTCTTCGTAATCAAGCCATTTGATAAGGCACTCCAAGCAAGCACTGTTTTCTTCAGCCCAAATCTATCTCAAGGAGTAACTCTGATCTCTGTAAAGCTGTGTGTGTGCGTGTGTGTGAAACTTGAGATTCTTTATTCAAGGTTCTTGATTTGTCATTCATTCAACGACAATTCTGTTTTACATAATGATGTTAAATTCCAAAAATAATGTAAAAAAGGTAATTTAAATCTTGGGTCTGGGAGATGTCTTATCAGACTTGCAACATGATATTGCAAGATATTGCATGACATTGTTGGATATTGCTAGACATTGTTTATAATGTATTTGATCATTCATTTGCAAAATTATGGACATAATAGTTTTGTTAAAGTATTAGAAGATGGAAGATATCTTTTGCATTGATTAGTGATACATTAAGAATTTGGGAAACAATTTGAAACCAAATTTTTGTTGTATGCCCATCATATCATGTTGTAAGACATTCAAACACAAAAATAGGAGCAATGGATTAAGGAAGGATGCCTATTGATACCCTACCTTGCCAAGCCATCCTTCTCCCATACCTAAGTGATGCTCTCACTTTGGCAAGCTCCTATTTTGTGAAGCTTGTGGGATGCAATAGTGGAGTGGGCATCTCTTGTAAACCTCAGCAAGGCATTACAGTTTGAGGTTTAGAATCTTTAGGACTATGTGACTATGGCACCACCAACCCCTATGGCATTAGTACTTCCAACTTTTCATCATCTTTCATTTAGGTTGCAATTTTGGTTGTTAGTCATTGATGTAACATTATGCAGAACTTTTTACAACAATTCAAATGTTTAGAACAATTTTAATACATTGCATATGATAATTTCACGCTCATATTTGTAAAAGCTTTCACTTGTGTGTTTTTGCTTGCGAAAACATGTCAATTTATGAATATGTTCATCAATGCACAATCCGGGTTTATGTTTGGCAAGCACCACACTTTTGCATACCCATTATGCATATTCTTGTGTAAAAACAAAACATATTTATGTCCACCTAGAGTTTGCTAAAAATATAACAAGCTTTGGCCTTTAGGATTCACATATGTGTTGTTTGTGTTGTCCTATCCATTGGGTATGCCTAAAAGTAGATATCTACCCAACATTGGTCTAGACCTTGTTTAAGAGAGGACAACGTTGTTTCCATGCTAATGGGAATATTGTAGTGTAAAAGAGGGCAACATGTGCACTACTCTTATACAAGTATTTTTTTATGTGATCAAAAGTTAAATAAATTATTTTTTCCACCACTAGATTACAAATCATATAAAAATTCACAAGGTAGGCTCTCTAGGTTACCTCATGAGATTGTGGTTGAGTTGCCAACTTGCAAGGCTAGAATTGCCATGTTGCTTGCGTGAACTTTTACCCTCATAGGATCTATTGTCAACTTATGTTCATTGGCTGAAGTTTGTCATCCATTTCTATGTAGCTTATTTTCACAAATTGTAGTGTTTGTAGCCATGCAAAAACACCTTTCAATACAAACAATTGTTAATGATTAGGATTGTAGCCATTGAAATTGCCATTGAAAATTTAAATACGTTTCCACATCTTGTATACATTACATTCCAATTGTAGCAATCTTATTCACATTTTGATTTTTAAAAAGAAAGGTTCTTCTTATACCACATGAAGTTTATTTTCTAAATAAAGGATGCAAAGACATTGCATTTTCACATTTGCCAAAAATGTATTTTTCATAAACAAAATTCAATTGAGTTGGGTTTTACTAAATTGCCATTATAATCACAATGTGGTTCACCATCATTGAACACTAGCTCTTATCATAGTCACTCCCATTTCTTATTGAGATTTTGATTGTTTTAAGTAAATATAATTAAAAGCAATTGTGGTGTTGGAGAGAATGTCAAGTCAAGCTTGACTTTCTAATGATGTTTATTGTAATGAGGGTATCATGGCTCAAACTATTGAATATAAGATGTAGCCATAATTCACAAATCAATTATCATATGAACTAGATTAATCTAATGAAGCATTAATTGTGATGAACCCCTAGATTTGCCAAGTGGTATAAAAGTTAAACTCCTCAATTTTGGCAACAATCAAAATCTTGAAAACCTACGACACAATCTTTAAATTTTCATAATTGAAATTGAGGTGTTAAAGTGTTTTTGTGACTTGGGGATGTAATACATTTCATGTATGCACTTTTTGGTCATGCCATTTACATGAACCAAAACAACAAAAAAAGTGAGTAATGCTATCTTGAACCAAAATTGGATCACAAACTTGTCATGCATTTACCATGGGCCCACCATTGCTCAAACTTGTATGTGACATACTACTTGCTTTGTAGTATATTTTAAATGTGTTGATATGATTTACTCTCAATGGCAAAATACTTGGGTCTCCCAAAGTCTTCTTTTGGAATTATGACATTTTAATGTTTTGCAATCATGAAAGTTCATAATTTTTAAGGGTATTTAACCAAATCAAACATGGAAGCACATCATTTTATAGTTCTCATTGACAACTTTTTAATTATCAATTATATTTCATTTGTCATTCCAAATCAATGCTAAATGGTAGGGATTAATTTTGGCAATTTGTGATTTGACAAATTTTGTGGGTGGGTGACATGGATTGTTGAAACTTCAAGTTGAATACAATTAATGAATATTAATAATGAGTACTATGGAGAGGCTTGTAGGATTTCAAAAATCGAACAATGAGGGAATAGCTTGGCCCTTTGAATTTACTTTTCTTTTTGTTTAGATGTTGTTCTGAAATCACATGATTGGTGTTCTTTTATTCTTTTCTAGTTCACATTTGATGGTAATTTATTTTCATCCCAATGATGTTAACTTTCGTATATACTTGCCAACCTTCAATGCAAATTTAATATCTTTTCCATGAAAATCTATGGAATTGAAAAGAGTTACCTATGTTAGTGTTCAAAGAATATAACTTATTTTCAAGCTTGTAGTTAAGTGTTAGTTTTAATTTCAAATATTTCAATTATTCTTGATATACATATTGGTCATATTGTGAATATATATATATATATAAACATGTGTGGAATACACTCAAGTTTGTGCAATGATTTCATTATAGAATTTGTGCATAGTGTCCCAAGCTTGCCATTGAAAGTGACAAAACCCTTGTTTTATCATCATGGTGACTTGTCCTTAATACATGTGAAATGCATAAAAGTTTAAAAGTGATAAAACCTTGCAAGAAAATATTTAAAACAAAAAAAAGGCTTTTAAAAAGATGGAAGACATTGTTGGGTTACTCCTTTAGGAACCACAAAACTATATAGGATTTTTTGCATTATATACTAGAAATAAAATTGACTTGGGACAAACATAATTGAGAAAATCTAACAATTAAAATTAAGATAAGAAACCCTCAAGTTTAGTTCAAAAGGAAGGTGAATTTGTATGAAGGTGGTGATTTGTCACATGTATACATTGGTGTGCACACTTTGTGTCAAATTTAAAAAATTTAGAAATGCTTAAATAAACTTCTATAGACAATTTGATTTTTCGTTTCCATGATTTTTCCCTTCACATTTTATTTTCATTTAAACTAATAAAAAGACCCCATTTTGTGACTTTTTTTAGGCGATTAAAAGTGTCATTTTCAATTATTTTGGAAACCACAAATTCCACAGAGCTTTGGGGGCACAAATTCCAAGCCGAACAAATATAAAAGCTCAACCAAAGTGCCCAAAAAAAGTTCTTTTCCATGTAGCCCATAAAAGGAATTTTGTGATTTTCAAAATTTGCATGACATGGTTTATAATTTAATCAAGGGCATCTTATGAACATTGCTAAACATAGATGTAATCATTATTTAGCATAGATGTAAGCATCGTTTATCCACAAATAAAATTTCAAGTCAATTGTACTTTTCAATACATTCCTTTTTATTCCTTATATTCAATTTTAAAAATTAGCATAATCATTTTGAAAAACTCAAAAGGAAATTTATAGTGTTAAATAGATTTTAAATTTTTGAGCACACAAAAATATATTATGATTGTACAATGTTGTAAATATTATAAAAACCAAAAGTTGGGCTCTTATAACAACACAAAGTTGTGCTTATTGAATAATATGGATATTGAAAAATCTAAAATTAGTCAAAAAATCTTCTAATAGTAAAGTTTGGTTTGAACAAAAAATATTTAACATTTTCATTCAATAACATTACTTTCACAAAGGGCCCCTTAGTTTTCATAGTACAATTCTTTTTATCTTCAATTTTTTTGTAGTAATAGGTTACTATTAAACACATCTTAAAAACACTCAATTTTTATATTTATTAAATTTTGTGTTTATCAAAATTTAAGGTTTTTTTAAAGTTCATAAATCTTTTATGACATGTAAATGTGATGCAATGTATATGTTGTTTAAAGAAAAGTTGTAGCTTATCATATAAAATACTAAGCTTGAAAATGTTAACATGTTTTGATATGATTTGAAATTGTGACAATTTTTCAAAATGAAACACAATATCTAGCAAAATTTGTACACTTTCAAAATTTCTTATTTATTCAAAATTGATTATAAAAATACATATGACATATTAGGGCAACTATAAATATAATAAATAAAGAGTTTCAAAATATTTCATTTGAAAATTCCTCTTTATGAAAACATGTTTTTTTGGCAAAAGGATTCCAAAAAGGACAGTAGGACCCTAAATGCAAAGTAAATCATGAGCTCATTAAATGGGTGAAAACATGGTAAAGTATGCCAAAAAAATATCCATCGTGTAGTCACGATCACATTTATGGTATAAACATGGAAAAACTTATTCAAAACTTCTTTAACTTTCATTATGAACATTAAAAGGAATTTGGAAATAAATAACTATAATTTTAGTTGTAAAAGACAAAATTTTAATCGGAATAGACACATGTAATTACAAACCTTATAGTCGCCTTGGACAAATGGCAAAAGACAATTAGTCACAAAAAACTCCATGTGGCATGTACAATCACCCTTATAGTCACATATTGCTTGTGATTATAAGGATTTTTCATCCATTGACTAGTCATAGGATTATGCAATTATAGATTTGACTACATAAAATATTGGGTAGCATTTTTTAAGTAGTTAAATTTAAATGATTTAATATATTTTTAAATCACATATATTAACTGTTATATTATTTATATTTATATAAATAATGCAATATCATAATTCATATTCTTGGTAATTTCATAAATTTTCAACCTATAAGTTGTTGACACGTGTCACTACCTAAGCTAGGCTAAAAATTTAATTTAGGTAGCTAGGTAGGCCATCTAGTTTAGGTACTTAACCGGGCCTAGGTAAGCACCTAGGCTAAATAACCTAATTATGTAAGGTACATACGGTCAACATACTATCATTGACCACAACTATGTAACTTGTGAAGTTTCATCCTTAGACCCCAAGGATGGATATCAACTTCTTTGTTATCAAACCACCCCGCTTGATGTGCAAGTATAGTGGAATGCATTCTATTTAAACTAGATACTTGACTTTAAACATTACACGAACATCAATTTCAATATTTCATATTTTATTGATATTTTTCTAAATGGAATTTTTTAAAGTTGATTCTTAAAATACTTTTAATGATAAACATGTTTAAATATATTTTTCTTCCAAAAATGTACATTAATTTGAATAATTTTTTTCTAAATTTTGTTGAATTGAATTACATTTTGATGATGATTTGCTAAATTATTTTTTCTAGCACATGATTTATAAATGATTTTTTTACGATTAATATTTAATAAAAAATAAATAAATAATTTATCTCCCACATATTAATCCTTCATTTCATAAAAATAATAATAAAATGTGATTACAATATATCATAATTTTAATTAATTCACATATAATTTCTATAAATGGATAATATATCTATCAAATTTCAAAAAATATATAATTTTCTAAATATTAGTTATAATATTGATGATGTATAATATATTTTTATATTATATATTTTAATCTAAATCACATTTAGTAATATTAAATAATTAATGAATTTGATGGAATTTTGAGTTTTATATTTTTACAAATATAATATATAAGTTTAAGCTTAAATTATGGTAAAAGTCTTATAATCAAATAAATGATATAGTTTTTAGACATCTTAAACCTTTATTTGATTAAACATATATATCATACTTGATTATGATTATAATAATTTGTATTGTCAATGTCAATAAACAGTTAAACACAAGTTGATTATCAAAAAAATATTGTAGTTCCAAAGATGCCACATATGTTTAATCATCAAAATATTGTAAATGGAAAAATTATTGGCCCAAGTTTCCAAAACAACTATGACTAATTGCAAAAACAACTAGGTTTCATCCATCTAAAGATCCATTCACAATTGATGAAAAATGTACACTTTTATTTTACTTTTCCATCCAAACATGTAATAGTCACAAATTATAGTCGCATATGTGACTACAATAGTCGCATATCTGATTACACAAATTTACGACTAAAATGACATGTAGGACTAACCCAACTATAGTTGTAAAAAGTAGTTGATTTGGACACTAATTGCATCTATAGTTGTAACCATATGGTTGGAATGGGCAAAATTTCTTTTAGTGGAAACAATGGTGCATTTCATTGAGTTTATAGTTAGTTACACATAAAGTATGAGGAATTTTAATATAAGAAAATGGATGAAAAGTATGTTCTAAATTGGCTAGGTCTTTAAATTTCAAACATATTTTTATATGAAAATTTTAGTAAATTATGATTATAATATGAAAATTTTTAAACACATTGATACGAATTAGTGCTTCATCCATTTGAAGGTATAAAAATTCCAATTATAATTGTACTTTCATCATACCTTCATATAATTGTTTAAAAGTGGGACACATACTTTCTTGTACTTGTATTTCTAAAAATGTACTTAAATGCATATTAAAACATGCAATCTTTTAGTATTACTCAATGAAATTAAAGAACTTCCTTTTATTGATCATTAAAATAAAAATATTCATGAGTTCAATGTCTTAAGGCTTAATTTATGGATATTTTCTACCAAAAAATCAAATATCCCTCGTTGGCATACTTTACCATGCTTTCACCCAAATGTCATTTGTACCCACCACATTGTTAAAAACAACGAAAGGTTGGAAATTGTCAAGGACCAAAAAAAATTGAAAAATTAACAAAACATAATTTACATATTTGGTCAAGGAGATTTATTGAATACTTCAAATACAAATTGAACATGGTGGCCACAAAGTTGTTAACAACACCCAAAAAGGAGTTCACTAAGAGTCTTCATACAAAAATTGAAAACCATAAACATATCATTAATGGAAAACCCAATGTGCAAATTTTTTAATTTTATAAACCTTAATAAACAATGTAAAATTTAAAGATAAGGTGAATTCCTCTTAATACATGCAATTACTTGGTGCCATCTTGAATAAAAATTTACATGGCAAACATTGTTTCCTCCCTTCCAAAACTATAAACAATAGTCCTAACCAATTGTAAACAAAATTCAATACTAGAAAATGAAAACATAATATGATGTTTTTTTCTTAAAGTGATAACATGAAAGATCATTTCACAAATGAAAAATGAAAATAGATGAAATGAATTTTCGAAGTGATCAAATTCAAAGTGCATACTTATAGGAGGTTGGGTATTTTCAACATCCCCATTCTCATTGTCCATATATTGTAGGAATTAGGAAAATTTTGCAACGAAGACTTAAATGAAGTTTAAAACACTTGACCATGATGTTGTGAACAATGAATTCAAATTGTGATCACCAATATGGCAACAATAAAGGTTGGCCACAAATGAGACGGTAGGTCCAATCATTGCACTTTATTCTTTGACAATATATCTTTCCTAAACCTTAAACCCTATACCTTTAGATTTATTTTGATTATGTCTTGCATCAAGGATCAAGAAGTTCTTGTTGGAGGAGTTTGTGCATAATGAGAGTGTGGTGTCATGTTGTTCAATGAATTGTTGTCAACATTTTCCTTGTGAAAAAACCTTGTTTTTTAGACAATAGTTTTAGAGTATGTCATTTGAAAAGCATAAAATGTATGATTTGAATATTGGAAGAAGATTGCACATGAGAAGAGACATGAAACAATGAAAATTTATCATGATATAGGAGGCATATATGTGTGAAACTACATGGTACAAGATTGTTGGCTTGTTAAGATCGACATGTATGTTATACAAATTTGAAAGCAAATGAGGTTGTAGATTTCTACTACATGGTAACAAAGGTACATATAAATTGCAAAATCCAGTAAGGCAAGCAAAGTCGAATGTTCAATCGTTGATTGATTTGTGTGTTGATACAATGTTGCATCAAATTAAAGGAATTGAGAATGGTAGGCAAGACATGTGACGTTTATTGTTTGATATTTGGAAAAATCTTAGAGAGCAAAGTGATTAATAATGTTTATTGAACAAGTGGGGCAATTTAATGTTGTTTCAGTGAATATTCTTTACATAATTAATGCAATTGTCATTGTTTTGTCATGGGTTTGAAGTATTGTTCAATTCTTATTGTTGAAAACCTTGGTTTCTTTATTTTTGTGATCATTTTTTTGTAGATAAATAATGAATTAAACATTCAAGGATTATTTTTCAATCTAAAATGAATAGGTTGAGTAAAAATCACCATTTTAATGTAGATGTGCAAAAAAGAAGATCATTTTTTGCAAAATGTATTGTGAGTGAATCCCTAAAAGATTTAATATCCAAATTGGGAAAAACCAATAATAATGTGAAAGAATATGAATTCAAGTTGAAAAACATAACTTTCATCGAAAATCATGCAAGACCTTGTACCATACTTGGAGATTTAAGTCAATACAATTTAAAAATGGGTTCTTATGTGTGATCCATGACAAAATGGATGATGGAAAGTTCTACATTCCCAAGGCTTCAAATTATCAACAAAATGATTTGTGGGTTTGGTCAATTACTAATCACCCTCATGGATATGGTTGTGAATGGTCAAGGGGATGAAAGATATGCACAATATTCAAATGACATTACAAGAAATCATGGTTTTTCAAAAGGTTCAACTTGACTAAAATGTCCACATTGACCAAAAGGATGTTCACTTTGCTTAAAGACATGGGGCATGAAAGACACATGGTTTTTTTGGTTGGTTCTTTTGACTAAAGTGATGATTTTGACCAAGTGTTAAGTCGTACATTTAGTCAAGAAAGATTTTAAAAAAATTGGTGGGGTGGTTTGATGGCCAAAACATTGGTGTGAAACCAAGGAGACCAAGGTTAAATCCCCTTTACCAACATATATTATGTGGAGTATGTATATTTGTAAATATACCTTGTACATGTGGGTAAATGTATAGTACTTAGATGGGTTGTGGATAAGTAGGTAGGTGGCCATGGTGGGTAGGTAGGTCATGGGTGAGTGGGTAAGTAGGTAGGTGCTTATTTTTATTTATTATTTACATTTTTATATTTACAAATTGAACTATTTTTCAAATTAATTTTTTTTGGTTGCCCAATATTTTGTTCAATTTGACTAGTCAAAAAGACTATTTTATGGTTAGTAAAAAAAACCACTAATCAAGTTGGACATGTTCAAATTGACTTGTCCAATATGATTAAGTGGTCTAATTGACCAAATGTAAAAAGATTGATTTTTGATCTAATTTTCCAATCAAATAAACTATGATTTCTTGTTGTGAGAATTGTAACATGATGATCCCAATTTCACAATTCAATCCTTGTTGTGGCTCTTTCAAACTTTGGAAAAGTTCCAATTTCTAAGTCACAAATCTTGTTTTAACACCCTTGCATAATGCATTGTTTGCACATTTGATGCAAGGGAGTTCACATTGCATACGTGAATTGAGGATGCTAAAACAAGTTGTTGGTCCTAAGCCTTTGTCAAAAAAATTGGATAAACCAAAGCTATGGCAAAAGACATTTAAAGAAAGCTCGACTTAATGCTCATGTAATGGATATCAAATCTAAGCAAGTACACTAAAAATATCTTCTAATCCACACTTTTATAATTTCATAATGAAATTGATTTCAAACTTCTAATTACATAATTATAATTCATGTAATTTCACATGTTTTGAATGTGATAGCATAATTTATTTATTTTAAAATCTCATAATTCAATTTATCTTTTTAATGCCATTAATGTCAATGTGAAGGCATTACATTAACTTTAAAATATTTTTTCTTGAACCATAAGTTCAAATACATTTAAAAATTTTATTTCACTTATTTTATTTATTTTATTTCATACTTGAAATAATTTTCTTCTTTTTCAATTCATAATTGCACACATGAATATATATTTTTTTCAAATTTTAACTATTGCACACACATTGATGGTAACAATTTTTTAGATTTATGTGCTAAAAATAGTAAATAGTTGCAATGTGGTGACTAACTCCCAATCCAAAATTGTGTCTACATATGGTGGCTTTTCTCAAGTTTTCCATTTTTTCCCTCAAAATAGGCAATTCCTTTCCAAAAAAAAGAAAAAAAGAAACAAAATATTCTTGGGTCCATTTTTTTTGGTAACCAAGAAGAAAAAAATTGGCCACAAATGTTGATTGCAAATAACATTGTTAATATCTTACACAAAATATATTAAATTTCAAATAGTTATTTCAACATTTTCAAATTAAAAATTTCTTTCACAATTAATTATTCACATGTGAAATGCATAATTATGAAATAAATCTATAATATGAATTTTTTAAATTCCATAATAATATTTAATTTATATAAATTGATTTAAACCTCCATGTCATAGTTATAGATGTGGAGGATAAGAACAACAACCCACCAACCAAAGGTACTACAGTACTGGTTCTGGGCCCTTTTCAGCTTTGTACAAGCAAACCCACACACACTTCTTCCTCATGATGATGTCCAGAAGATTATATATATCAAAGATAATTGTATCCGACTACTGTCAGCAACCTGCCATGGTACATAACAAAGCCATTTGTGGCCAGGCTTTATGATTCAGGTGGCCTTCCTCCCATCAGCAATTGTCATCAGCAGTTGTCGTGTAGCAAATTGTAACAAATTGCACCTTGTTGGAAAGTGTTGCAATTTCAACAAGAAGCTGGACAGATATGGTAACAAGGAAGGTGCTAGAAACTTGGCCATTGCTTGGTGGTCACCACCACCACTGACTAATAATAATATCTCCTGTTCAGCAGATACATCATGTCAATACCAACACCACCGTCCAAGAGGCTGTTGTCAGTTACTAGCCTAGTGTGTGTGTGTGTGTGCTTTGGCTGAATGTTTCAGACTTTTGATGCTACACTTTGATGGTTTTATGTTTAGTACTTTCCTGATAGAAGTTGGGTGAGAAGGTGCATCACGTGGATTTGATTTGGGATCAATGTCTTTAACTTTGAACCTCACAAAACGAAAAGGAGACACAAGTTTCTGAGTGGTGGTGGTGGTGGTGGTGGTGGGTGGGCCTCTATGCTCTACTTAGCATCGTCATTTTCAAGTTCACACTTGCCCATGCTTGAAAAGTATGATGAATGAATGAATGATCAATCATGGATGTGCGATTTTTGTGCATTTGAATGATGCTAGACCGTGACCCATGTAGAGTCATGACACAGATGTCAGTTGTTGCAGTAGAGAAGTTGTTAGTAGCCTAGTAGTAGTCATAAAATACTACTACTACTACTGCATTGTTGCTTTTCGAGTAAAGTTGAAAGTTGAAACACATGCTTCAGCTTCATGATGCAAGCTTGAGTTTAAACATAAATGTCGTCTGCACATGCCAAAATATCAGACTTGTAAACATAAGTAGTAGTCAACAGAGAAGAGGACTTGAGGGAACAAACAGCCCCCTATCTCCCCCCGCCCCCCCCCACCGTCCCTCCCCTTTCTTTTCTCTCTTTGTGCTTAACTCGTGGTTGATAATGAAACTCAGGTTGGAGGTTATGGCTTGTAACTTGTGATCCCATAGCCAATCAGAGTGTCAAGATTCTCATTAGGGACGGTTATGGATTTCGATCTAATCGTTGTCATTTACATTCATCCACAAGATGAGAGTCCGAGTTGGTGTATATTTATTTGTAGTTGAGAAGAAAAGCAGAAAGAGATGCTGTGCTTAACAAACATTCATCCACTAACCAATACCCACATTCATCCACAAGTGAATAAAAAAGGGGTTGGTGTGGGTTTTGCCCCTATCAAAAGAGAGCTGGATATGGAGCAATGCTTATCCAGGAATCCTCTTTATAAAGAGCCTGGCTATTATGAGGTTAGATTGAATGCTGTGATTTATAGTTAAAGGAAATTCCATGGTACCCACCCACAACCTTCCCCCCTCCCCCCCCTCAAATGAGAATTTGATGTCATCTCTTTTCTCTTGTCTTTTGTGACAAGCTTGAAACAAGTGTCACCATGTCAATGTGGTGCCTTGCTCAATGCTTATATCTCCCAATTTTTCAATACCTAATATTAGTATTGTAAATTATCATAATAAATGTTATCACATTTTTCTAAATTGAAGTAATATCATCTTCAATTCACAAATATATGACTCTTTAACTACCAATCCCATTTTTCCATGTTGTCCATTCATTAAAAAAAAATTGGTTTTTTGTAACTAAATAAGTATGCTTGAAATTGGGTGTTGTTTCAATGGTGGACATAGTTTCATCTTCATCCATTATCCAAAAATTTTAAGAATTCTAAACTCAGTTTCTTGGGTTCCAACTTTCCCAACTACCCCAAGACCATCCATTGCCCAATTTCCCCATAGTTCATCTACTGTAGGTATATATAGTAGGCTCAGTTTAAAATATTTCTATAAATAAAATGTGGAAAAATATAAAAGCTACAAGGTCAGATTATTGAAATTTTTAGAAATTAAAGTGTTACAATGCTAAAATACAAGGAAATTCCTCCTTAATGTTTACAAGTGCTTTGTCACTACATCCTCGCAATGCGTTTCTTGCACGCACAATTGCCCCATCGAGGGCTCAATGTAAATTGCATACAAAGTTTGTCACATTGCCATTTCTTTCTTCAACACCTTGCAAATCTTGTCCTTGAGAAGAAGGATAAACATCCAATGTAGGGCAAATGTTGTGCAAATTTGACAAAGGCAATTCCAAACTTTACATGATGCTTGTAGTTCTCCTTAAGGTCTCCATTAGGATGAAACCACTCACCTAAAGAACTCCTTCACAAATGGTCATAAACAATATTTAACTCTCTTAGTTTTCTATGTGATGGGCTCAAATAGTTTCAAGCCCATAAAATATTTCACAAATTGATCCTTAAACCTTTTGATCAATGATGTTGTTGGCTCAATCTTAGGCTTGAGCAAAGTTGTTTATATCTTTTTCCTGGGCATTCCCACTAATCACTTGAAAATCTCTTTCTTGAACATTCGGTTCTAAACATTACATTGGATTTTCTAAACCTTACAACATCTTTCTTTGCACTAATCTCCACCTCTTTTTTCTTTGACAAGACTGAAAATCCCACAATCTAAACATTGTTATTTTTTAAAACCATTTGCAAACTTTTCACACATGCAATAAAACAAAATACAAAGTGCAAGACATATGAGGAAAAAAATAAAAATAAAAAATAAAATAAAAATCACACTAAATAAAATTAGGATACATAATTAGGTCTAAAGAGTTCAAGCGTTTGCAAGCAAATAAAAATTTGCTGAAGCCATCACACATGGATGAAAAACTTGAAAATTTTAAGAATACGCCAAACTATTATTTTTCTCACAAAAAATGTTGAATTTTTTAGTATTATTATTTTACCTCCCAAACCTTATTTTTTGAGTTAAATAAGTATTCAGCAGAGACTTGCCAAACCTGCTATATGCCTACAATATTGTCCCACTTTCTCAAGTTCAACTTTTGCCATCTTCCTCCATTTCATCCATTCTCCAACTTTCGTGACTTTCCAAAATTCACTCCAATTTTCTTATTCCCACCTACCCTGAAATCATCCATTGTACCATTTTTTTCATCCAGTATTCCATAATTTAGCCAAATTTGATTATAAGCAAAATATGAAAACAAAAACATTGAAGTGTCCTACATTATTGGTTACCTCTTGGACCTTATGTAGATTCTAGTGATTTTCTTTGAAGTTTTACGTTGATTCAAAAGTTGGAGATTAAGAAAAAAACTTATGAGTTTTATCTTATGAATTTTTTCAATAGAAACTACCAACTCATGAAATTTCGCCACAAAAATAAAATAAAATAAAGCTACAAGTCAAAAATAGGCAGATAGACATGGAGAAGACGGAGCAATCCCTTATCCAGGAATCAGCTTTTTAAAGACATCAGGCAAGGGCAAAGTGGCTTTTGAAACGCTGTAAAAGCCACGGCCCTATTAATCTCTACTGTAGCAAAGCAATGAGAGCAGAACCCTATTAGGTACCGAGCGTGCAGGTAATGTTCTACACGGAATGGTTGAGCCCAACCCAATATGTTGGGTAGGGCACCATGGTTTGCTAACATAACGGACAATGGTCAGGCCATTCAACGACATTAGGGTCTAGGGTGACAGATTCAACAACTTTTTTAGAAAGGTAAAAATTGAGTCAAGTTTTACACCATGCAACACCTTCAGGCCAAGCTGTTACCCCACGCCACACCAAAAGACATGTTTAGTAGACACATTGGTCACTACTATAAGTGTATGATCCTCACCAAGAGATTATGTGAGATAATAGAGTTATCTGTAAAGTCACACTGTCTTCACCCTGTTTTTGGTCCTCCTTTCACCTCCTATGCACTCTTTCAGTGATATCCGCAAAGAAATTTTATTAAATCTCAGTATGAAATGCTGAAACTCAGCATCTAATGCTCAAGGTTCAAGATTAATTATCGTGGTTGCAGGAGCAGTGAAATTACATGTAGCAGTAGTGCAGGCGCTCAGAAAAAAGGAAAGACAGGATGAAAATCAGTCATACACCAAAATCGATCATTTTTTGAGTTTCACCCACACCTGAATGCTAATGCACTTATTGCAAGTTTTTTTTGAATCTCACTCTTGTTCGATGCTCTCTTTTCATTACTTTATGGATAACTCTAATGTCATTCCATTAGGTGACAATGGACTTCTTCCAAGAAGGATGTTAAATATCCATTAGATGCATATATTATTAGATGTTAAATCTTAGATGCATGCATTTTCATGGACAACAATTAATGTTCTGTTTGTCTTGCACCAATTTGGAACCCAAGACCTACAAGTGAGGATTACTATCGGTAGCCCACTTATAGGTACTAACCAAGACTAGTACTTTATTTTACCTTATAACTAGGCTGATGTCAATCAAACCTTGTGACAAAACTATGTGACTTTCCACAAGGTGTTACAACTATTATGCTTGAACAAAGCTTGTTTAGAGGCTATTTGAAGTCCTGCCCATTTTGAGGGCCTCTTCAAAGGTGTAATTGATTTTAAAACTCACAATTCACATTAACAGCAGATGACGCCTTTTTAGTTTACGATCATGTTATTTTATTCCTGTATTTGTGATGTCTTGTTTGTTATGTTCTTTAGTGACTTTTTTTTTTGTGCTTTTATTTGCTTTTTATATACAGGATTTTTCTTCTAAACAAGGTAAAGAGGTGTGAAGTCTAAAGAAAAGGACTCTAACAAACACCCCCCCTCCCCCCATAAAGCTAGTAAAAGCGACCTTTCTCACCCAAGAAAACACCTGCAAAAAGTGCCTGAATAAGCCACCCCGACCATTTCCAATAAGTGAAAAGTATCTATCTACAAAGTTTCTTAGTTAGTTTGTGACATTGGGATTAGCAAATTGCAATGTCTATTTCTGCACTCTTGGTTACCATTGGAAAGAGTGTAAGGTTGTTTCAAGCTGGTTTCATAATGTTTGAGCTTATGATGAAAAAGTCGTTGAATATTGAACAATTTTATAAAAATATCAAAACTAAAAAATCATAGCTGAATTTGGTTGTGCTCTTGATATTGTTGGAAATTTTTAGACTCACAGCACACATGAGATATTGATTTTTGAGTAAATTTTGTCATTGAAAATTCAATTAAATTACCAAACTTGGCTTTGCAAGGAAAAAATTGTTGGGTAACCAGTTCACATTTTGGTCATTGACTTGCATCCTGAAAACAATTTAGCATTAAACGAACTCAGGTTTTTTAAACCTCTCTAAACAATTTTTAAAAACTATTTAAAAAAATTGCTACCAAACTGGAAGCATAGTCCAAATGTGGCCATATTTTTTCAAAAGAAATTTCTTTCCTTGAAATTTGGAGATTTTTCCAGAAAAATCAAGTGAGAATATTGTGAAAGAATATTTCTTTTTTATTTTGTTTTTCCACATTTTGGTGAAATTTCACACCAAGAAGAAAAGAAGCTGATTGGCAAAAAGGAAAATATCCACAGCAGGAAACAAGTGTAAGAAATAATGAAGAATGGAGTCCCATTGATCGATCTTTTTTGTGGCGAAAATTCACCATTTTGCTATGAAAGAAAAGTCCCAAGCAACATGATCAAGGCAACCTTTTGGGAAAAAATACAAAAAATTCGTCACATTTCAAGGAAGAGGGTTTTTTTGTTTTTGGGGAAAGATTTGGTCAGATTTCTAGGTTTTTTTTCTTCTTTTGAAATTGCCACACTTAGCTAATAAGTCCTAGTGATTCGCCAACATGTAATAAGATTGTTACATTTTTTATTTGTTAATTCATCTTGTAGTCAGATTTGGCTAAATCCTCTTTTGGATGATCATCACTTTTGGTGCAAAATGAGAAAATTACCAAAAAAAAAAAAAAAAAAAAAAAAAATAAAACTTTAAGTAAATTTTAAAAAAAAAAAAAAATAATAAAATAATTTTTATCAATTCTAGAATTAACATGGCTGATTTTGTGAATCCTACTATAGTGGAGGCTAGAAGAGGCTAGAAGGAATACATTTTCAGCCTTTCCAAATGCAT
>Ga0116227_10004754_pt1 | contig 29298 bp, 20 predicted proteins | sample S1TSphgellanicum_FD_89693 | JGI IMG/M metagenome (GOLD analysis project Ga0116227, IMG submission 89693) | Host-associated microbial communities from peat moss isolated from Minnesota, USA - S1T2_Fb - Sphagnum magellanicum MG | ecosystem: Host-associated > Plants > Peat moss > Unclassified... | reverse complement strand
GTGGATACCTGAAAGTAGAGATGCAACAATGACTCCAAATCATAGGCCTTTGTGCCGTTGTCTCTGGCAACACAATCCATACAAAACAGAATATATGGGTGAACATTGTCTCTCTTAATTGCCGTTTTGTCCACAGGACACTCAGAATAAGTCCTCTTACTACCAACTATCAACTTGCTGACAAAACATTCCGATATGTTCAACAGGAACAACAAATATGAGCAGCACATAATATAAAAGAAATTGCCAGTGCTTAAAAGAAGTTTCTACCTCTCATCCTCAGGTAAAGCTATTGAAAAATCACGATACATCTCTTCAACATGAGACACCTTCCCACAGTCCACACAGGTCAGACTGTTCCTGACTGTACAGCTGCACATCCAACATCAGAACATGCTGAGTTATAGTGGGACGGAACTTCACTTCAAAGGCATACTTCAAACAGATAAGAAAACCCAGTGAAGCAAACAAACCTGAAGCTGTATGTTGTTGGACATATGCTACCAAGTTCAGGGCAATCAGCTCGGTTCACAGACTGCTTCTTTAACAAGGATGATACTTCTTCCTGAATGTGATCTATTAAGCTGCAGAAGAACTCATGTGCATCCTGAAAGTACACACAAACTTGATCAGAAGGAATCTTCAGAAAACATTCATAGATTTCTATCCTTGTGAACTAAATTCAGTAGTTAAGCAAACACAAGCCAACTCTACACACATTATCAACCAGATTCAATACTGCCTGGGTATGTGATCTGTACCTATACAGAAGAAATGTTAAAAAGAAGAATCAATGGACTCTTTCTGTATTCTACAGAGGGGGTTAGCTGTGCACCTGCTGGACTGAGCCCCAAAAGCGTGCTTGATGCTTTGCAAATGATCTTTTGAGCGCAACTGGGTTCACTGGCACATGTCGATCAGCTCCATTGAGATCTTGAAGGACATGAAGAAGGGCCGAATACACACTCTCATTCCTGGATGGAGATCGTAACTCAAGATCCTGTGAAGTCAAGCATACACAATTATTTGCAAGATAGTTCAAATGTTTTCAGATGCTAGAATGCCACTGCCTATCAATCCAGTAAGACAAAAAGCATCTAGCAGCTCCTAAGGCAACACCTGTTGTGACTAACAAGCCCAGGACCTTCTCAGCATCAGTGGCACATTGACATATTGCATGGGCGAGAGTGTTTGAGTACATTGGCATCTGCAGCTTCCTGCTCTGAAAAGCGGTTAGAGAGGCGCATCATGGCTGAAACAAAGGTGGGCAGACTAAAGAGAGCTTGTACAACAACATTCATGTAGCAGGTGTTGCCAAGGTTCATGAGCCTGCATAAACAACAAATATTCACATAAGCACATGCACTCTTACTTTCAGATACCTATAGACAAAACAGGAAAATCCTGGTCACTCCTAAGCTGATAACATCATTGCATGATCATCTAGCCTTGATGCTCACCCATGTAATCTTGGAGGTGAAGCGATTACAAGTGGTGACACAGCTTCTCTTTCTGGGGTTCCAATATTCACCAAAGGATTTGACAAAGGTACCAACAGCTCTGAAGCTGTCATTGATGAGACTGCCAAAGAGTTTTCCCTGCACATCCAGACCCCATGCAAAGATGAATACAAAGTCAGATCACAGATGCACCCACAATGGAAACAGAATTAAAAGCAAGAAATCTCAGTTAGAACTTACCAAGGAATAAATCAATAAACAAACTACCTGCAAGTGTGTGGGGGAGAAGTCTTCAGTTGCCTTCTGTTGCTTATCTGTGAGAAGATGTCTGCAGTTGATTTAGGTTGCTCCACAAAACAATCAGGTGGGGACAAATCTTCCTTGTCAGTGAGGTCAGAGCTCAAGGAATCAGCTTCAGGAGGGGCATCCTGTAGCTTCTGTCTTTTCGTGTACACAATCATCTTTTCTTTCTGCTGCACTGTTTGAGTTGGGGTCACAATCCCGCCCTCATCAAGCTCCATGCCCTCTCTGTTTGAGGCTGGAACACTTCGGACAGATAAGGGCTCCCTATGATCCACAGAATCCATAGACCGTTTCCTTGTGTCCTTTGGTGAGGACCCTGACCTGCCCTGCATCACAGATGGTCGTGAAGCCTTCTGATTGCTTCTGTCAACAACCTGTCCACTTGCTTTGGTCATGGCTTGGAATTCCTTTGCAGATGGAGAAGTTTTGCAGGCAGCTGCAACAAGTGCATGAGAGATACGTTAACTTCCTTCCAGCAATTTTGCAACCCCTCATATTTGTGCATGAGCTATCATTGGTTTCAACCGAAATTCTCAGTAAAGAAACAACGTGGATGAATGCAAACAGTTGTCTTCTCTCTATAGCTGATCAACAAGTATAACTGATGAAGACATGAGGAACGGGGACGGCAGAGCCTCGGAATTGCAAGAACGAGACTCTTTGCACAATCATCTGAACACAGGACTTGGCAACAAAGCTTTTACTTTGAGAAGGTTTGGTTTCCGCCTTCTGTTGTTGCAATGCAGCAAGCACCATCTGTCGACCACGACCTGCAAGCGCAATGCGTAAACAGCGAGACAAAGTAAGTGACCAAGAATGCAACAAGGCTTCCGGGCATCGAAGAAGAATCGTTCTCGAAAACAAACCGGAACAAGCCCTCCGCCTCGGGGTACCTCTGGTGCGCTCTAAAACATGAAGCTTGAGTAATACGCATTGCTGCCGAAACCCAAGCTAAAAACACAAACGCAATATTCCTAGGCTACTTACAGAGAGATCATCGGAAGCGCTAGCTAACCTGAAGTGTTACGCGTGTGGTTGAGAACCTCCTGAATAGACTTCTCGATCTTTGGACAAGCTTTCTTAGGAGTGTGCTCCTCCTTCTCTCCAACAGCTGCGCAGACAAAAGCATATATACTCGGTTGGAGCCGATGCAAGGGAGAGTGATCTAGGGTAGAGAAGGGCGTCGCGGGGAAGACCTCAGCTACAACAAAGAGGTTGATGCATTCTTCCTGTGAGAAACTGAATTCGGCATTCCACAACCTCCCTCTTCTTATATAGCTGTTATTTCGGGGCAATAGAGACTACCGAGAACTAGAATCGAGGAATACGAACCTGTGTTGGGATCCCGATTCTGCCTGCCATGAGCTCGAGTACGCCGCTGCTGCATATTGATCACCGCACTCATCTCGCCTTCCTTTATCTTCGATTCTCTCACAAAGTCATCAGAAGAAGACACCCCGACCTATTACAGCGTAATTCAGCTGCAGGAAGGACAAAAATACTCAAAGCAGCTACACTTCAAAACGTTTGTTGCTGTTGCTGTTGCTGTTGAATAGATCGCACTCTCGTGGACAAAAGAAGAGAAACCTGGCTCCACTCAGGCTTCAGAAACTAACTACTGCCTAAGCCACGCTCACACAAATCGAAACCAAAGCCAAATGCACCACTGGACATATCACTTGGAGAAACGGCAACCAAAGAAAAGAAAAAAACTGGGAAACTAAACCAATGCTTCAAAACAGCCACGAACAGTCGATATTTGCAGCACTGAAACCAACCAGAGCCCGCTTCTTCTTGTTGCAGAGAACAGATCCCAGCGCCTCAAAAAACACACCTCGCAGAGAGAAACAGACAGACAGAGACGCGCGATACGACAATTTACTCCAGTTCCTGACTGCAATTTCCCCTGAATGTCCAACCCCCGAGACCTCACAGCCTCGCGAAGATTCTCTATTGATCCATTTTCTCCCACTGAATCCCGAATTTGGAAACTTGATCGAAGCCAAAACCAAAGCCCGAAATCCTCATCTGTGGGTTTGTTCTATCCGCTTAAAAGTTCGTGTGACTCTCTTCTGCGCATCACCATCTCTACTCTTCAGTGGCCGTGTCTTTGTTTTCTGTGCTCTTCAGTAGCTTCTCTTTGTTTTCTGTGCTCTTCGTTGTTTTCTGAGGAGACGAGAGAGGGGAGATGAAAGAGAGATGGAGGGAGGACCTCGATATCGCCATAGCTGAGCAGGTCTCCCGCGTTGGGGTTAGCCGGTTACCGTGCGATATGGTGGCGGGAAAGAGCAGGAACGCGCCTGCGACCGATGGTGAACGGTAGTCGGGCGGAGCGTGGGCGAGTAGGTGACCGGGAGACTCGCGAAATGGCGGGACCGGGAATTCGAAGCAAACTGTCTTTCGCGCGCTTGAAGGCGGGCGGGGGGTTTCGTTGGCTAGCGTTCGAAACCGAGGTGCTGAAAAGGAAAGTGGCGCATTCCTATTGGTTAGAACCGTGCCATCTGAGGTCCCAAACACCTCCTTCCCCCCGTTCCCATCTGCCAGGCGTCACTCCGGCACAGGGGAAAGCATTAAAGTCTATTTTTATATAATTAGGGAAATTAGCCAGACAGGAGGTGCTTTTTTTTTTTACCCCTCCCTTAATTCAATTTTATGATTCGAAAATTTGGCGAATTTTTTCGAAAAAAAATGAGCAAAATTTAGTCGAATTTACACTTGAAAAAATATAAATCCATAGTTATCACAATTGTTTTTGTGGAAAATGCAAAGAAAAAGAAAAGATATTAAGGCAGATAATCATCCCCAAAATACACTAGAAACAAATCTGCAAGACTTTATGGATGAGAACCTCCCCCAATGTCATGCCAAATTTTAAAATCTCCCCCATGGTTACTTGATAGACTAATTCTTAAATTAATAAAATTTACATACCTTATACCCTTCAGGTCAGTTTTGTCATCAAATAATCCTCAAAATAGTGAAATGAAATTTTGTGAAAAATATCAAGTTGACATGTTGAAAAATCATCATTAATTATCATAGGTTACACTCTGAATAATTTCATTACTCCTATCGTAATATTATTATAGTAGATGATGGGAAAAAATATAATTTTAATTTTTTTTTAAAAAATAAAAAATGAACCAAAATTGAAACAATGAAACTTGGAGAGGGGAAAAAAATAATTTAATTTGTGTGTAATGTTCAATTACATGATTAAAAATAGGTTAATGAAGGAATTATATTTTTGCATTACAGGTAGTATCCTAACATAATTAAGTGAAGTGGGACAAAGGTATTTTGCATTAGTTTGCAAAGTTTTACAAAATAATTTCCATATATTCACAAATGTGATCTGAGGAGAACTATTGTTTAACACTTATATCTTAACCATGACATGCAAATCTTGTCATGGTAAAAACTTGATGATAGAATCCCTAAAGTATTTTCATGTTAGGGCCACTTTATTTGATAAGGATCTAAGGATCAAGGTCCCATGAAATCAAGCATTCTTATTGGTCAAAATCTTTAAATTGGTCCCAAGGCCTTTAGACAAGAGTTCGGGACCAAGACAAATCAAATTGTGCTTTAGCTTACAATGGTATCATTTTCGAAGGAAACCCAATTGGTCCATACCAAAAAAAAAAAGCTTATAAGAGAGCTCACAATTTGGAGAATCAAAATGTTAGATAGGGTCCAAGGTTGTTCATTTTTTTAAAAATTATATATATAAATCTTTGTTGATCAAATTTTGTGAGAATGGAAGATATGTTATAAATTAAGGACATTGTTGTTGAAAGCACATTGGCTTCCCCATTTTTGATCAATTTTAGAATTAACATGGTTAATTTTGTGGATCCTCACAAGGTGGTTACTAGAAGGAGCAAATTTTCAAAATAAATTTTAAAAAGAAAAAAAAGACCAAAAATTAACCTAATTCTCTCATATGTCAATCACACATTTTCAACATTGGACCCTAAAATTGGACCACAAGCTTTTAAACACATTCATTGTACCTTAGAATTTTTTTTTAAAAATTAATGTGAAAAAGGGTCCAATTCAAGGTTCAATTTGTTTCAAATTGGTCTTGGGGCTTTTGGTCCATGGACCCTTGTTTTAAGTAACCCTTAGAATTTTGGACATAGTTTCAATACATGTGTCCAAGATGTCCTTTGTATCCTTATGATCGTGGCTATGACATTTTTTAATTAATTAAAGTCATTCCTTTCAAGTATAGGTTTTTTGAAAACATTTTTTGTTTCTATTCAAATTCTATAATTTTGAATGTGAGACAATCTTTGTGCCTTCCATTATCATGTGTAGGTAAAATCATTTTTTCCCCTTTCAATTGAAGTTCAAATTCAGTTCTTTGGAAATGACTTTCATAGTTGATGGAGTTTTGAAATTATGTAAACAAAATGGGGTTAATCGAATTTGCATTTTCATCCTCGTCGTGTTGACATGTGTCAAAAAATATAAATATATATTTATGAAAATCTTTTAATGTAAGAGCATCATAAATTGTGAGTGCACCATAAACCAAAATTTAGGGTGGGCCTCAAAAATCATGCATTATTTTTCATAACATGGTGATTTCAAAGGGCTCATAATTTTAAATTATTGTTAATTTGAGTGACAATGATTCATTGAAACTAATTTAGGGAGGACAACTTTATGTTCCATAGTTAGTCATTGTTGTAAATTGGATAGTTCCAAATTGGAATATGTTTAGCCCATTCCTAATGAAGAGGCATGGAAAGGTGTTTTTTCATATTTGTGTTTTTTTAAAGTATTTTTTTCAACACCATATTCATGATAAAATTTTCAATATCTTTTCCACCAATTTGCATTATGTTTGTTTTTAATTGAATCTTAATCCAATTGTTGAATTAAATCCAGTTGAATTAAAATTGAATTTAGTTCAATTCAAATTCCTTTCAATGTATTTCAATTCAATTCAATTTAAATTGCATTCCAATGTTGTTCATGCCTTAATTAAATATAGGAGTGAATTAATGTCTTTTGTTTCAAGAACATTTGATTTTTTTCTTGTTCTATAAAAATATGTCATATTTTAGTTTTTCTAATGTTTTTAGTTTTGGTGCAAATAAGGAGAATTTATTGTATGTTACACATGATTACATCTTATCATTATTACTTGTTGGTCGAAATTCATTTATGTCAAGGTTAATTCAACATGTCATATCATTGACATATGAACATGTGTTGTCTAATTAGGCTTTAAGTTGACATTGTTTAAGATATTGTTAACAAAGGAGCAAATATCAATGCAAAAGGTGAAAATAACAAAACACATTTTGCATTTTGCATATGAAAACAACTATGCTGGAATTGTTTTGATATTATGCATAATATTCAATTTCTTATTTATTTTATTTTTTCATAGATCAAAATTGTACATTTTGTGTGATTTTTTGTGATTTTTTCAATATTATGTGGGAACATAATAACAAGAAGGAGCAAATGTGGAAACATGTCATGAGTTTGGTAATAAATCAAATGAAAATGTGTTTCAAACCCAAACAAGATTGAAGGTGATCATGTAATTAAATATATTAAAATTATGTAGCATTGTACTTTTATCAAGTAAATTGTGATTTTTGATGAAGCATTTTTGTCATGAGTTTTTTATGTTTGAGCATGCACATATTTTTTTCATGAATTATGTTTTTATAAAAAAACGATTAAAAAAATAATGGACCCAAAAAGTAAAAATGTATTATTCCCCTCAATGTTCTTCTTATGTTTTTTTTATATGTGTTTTGATAATTTGATTAAGTTTTATGCATCACATCATTATCATATAACACAAGCCATGTGATATTAATTTATTTATACCTTTACAAACATGTTTTAATTGTCATGGATATTCATCTTTTTAAAAAAACAGGAAAAACCTAAACATTTAAAATTTACATATTTGTTGTATTATTTAAACAAGATGAAACAAAAAAATAAAACAATTTGTAGTGAAATAACACAAAGAAAAGTGATCAAATAATGGTTGAAGAGAAATTTGTGAATGATATTATTTTTGAAATCCACATTTGATCTTTTGTTGTTTCATAAAATCAATCTTCAACCAAATTGAATAAGGATTTATGAGTGTTTATAATACATTATACATACAAAATATCATTTGGTCATTGTTACAAGATTGCATACATAATATGAATAAATAAACTAAAATAACTTTGTGCACGTCTTGTGATAAAATCAATAGTTACTAACAATATATTGGGATAATGACATGTTTAACAATCCAAATTTTCCTATCATAAATATATAAAAAGACTTTTGCATGAATCTTTTATTGAATAAAAATGATCTTTCTATGAAATCATGATCAATTAAATTTGTGACCTTTTCATTAATTCTTTTGGAGAATCATAAATTTAAAATTAATTTGGAACATCATTAATTATATGGGTAGATGACCAACATTGTCTTCATTACAAATGTCATTGCTTGATGATAAATCCTAATAAATTTAGAATATAAAAATTAGTGATTTCATATTATATGATTTAAAAGTATCCTTGCAACTTATGGAAACCCTTAGGATTATTATTGACATCGTAAAAGAACATAGAAAATCAAAATGTCATCATAAAACAAGTATTAATTGATTATCAAGGTAATATTATGTTTGTATGTATTTTTGAATTCATTTGGTGATCCTTGTTCCTTATACAAATATGATATATTAGAAAAGAACAACCCATCTAGTTTATTGCATAATAAATTGTACATGAAGGCCATCTTTATATTTTCATTTTATTTATTACCATATTACCTTGGCATCTTTGACATTTATGAGTAATCCACCAACACTTACAAATTGGGTGCAAATTGAAATGGGCAAGATTTTAAAAAGTTCATCATAACAATTTTTAATTATAAAAATTTCCAATTTTTTATTTAGTTGAAACAATTTCAAATTCTACAATACTTAAAGATTTAATATTTTGGTTAAATCAATTGTATGTTAATCATGAATGTTTTTCAACCTATTATTAATATGTGTCACACCAAGGTTTTTGAAAGTCTTGAAATTCCTTTGTGCATGTTGTTATTTAAGAGTGCATGATTCACATTCAAATGCATTTGTGTTTCATTTTTTCAATCATCAACTACATACATTTAAAACCTTAATGAATGTTTTGAAACATGAAATATAAATTATAATTATAATTTTTGACCTTAATATCATGATTGCAAATTGTTTTAGATGTTTTAAATTTCAAAATTTTGTTATTAAAGGAACATGTTTTGGGGTATTTTAAACCATTAAACCACATTCTATTTTCATACATTTTTTAATGGACTTGATATTGATTAGTTTTCATAATGCTCAAAAATCAAACAAGTGGTAACATTAAATTTATCAAGATGGTAGATTTTGTTTTGTATTGAAAATTAAAATTACAAATAAACCAACATGAAATTATATTATATTCATAATTATAAAACTAAATTATCAAAATTTATTTTAATAAATAATGTTTATTAGGTATTTTCAATTAAGATTTTATTTGAGTAAAACTTTAAAATATAATAATAATTTTACATTAATCATATTGTAGCCGGACAATGGGTGACCGTTCCAGAAAACTTTCTGGACTGGACTTGACGTGTGAACGAGGGGACGGTTTGGCCGCCTCTGATGGAGAGTGATGGCGGATCTTTGATTTTGTGTTGATGGTATTTCCTTTGCATGGAATGCATGGCTCTTTGACGGCGAATGATGAGGGATTGCGGCGCCTCATTGATGAGCTTTGGAGGGAAACAATCTGCAAAAGGGCTAACCAAGCTTCTGGAAGAAGCCAGAAACGACTAGACGAAGGATAAGTAGGACCTTAATTTAAACAGACGAGGGGAATAGAACAGGGGAAGAAGAAGAAGAAGAACCAGTAAGGAAGGAGGTAGAGAATGTAGACGTTGGGAATAGAAGTGGAGAAGAGCTCCAGATGGAAGGTAGTCGATCTGGTTTTTTTTTGTTGGTGATGCTGTAAGAGAAAGGAAGAACAGAAGCTTAGCAAGTGTTCTAGGTCGGTCTGCATTGTTTTTCTCTTTCGCTGCGATCTGCAACTGACGGACGCGAGCTTATGAATCTAGGAGTAGCAATACAGATCAAGATAATCCCAGTAGCATGGATGCTTGTGCAGTCAGAGTATTCGGCATGAAATAAAGATCGAACAGTTGTTTTGAGGGTTCGGTTTTGTGTCTGTCTTGTCATCTAGTTGTGTAGCTACATGATGAGAGATCCGGTCTGAGGGTCATGGGCTGAATCGCACATTGTCTCGGTAGATTTGTAGTTTCAGAGGAGTAGCTTGTGTGCTTAGAGGTTGCAGTGTGTGCTTTGGGAGAGTGGTATTGTACTGCAGCAATACTAGGAGAGCAGCTGAGAGTGATTGTCCCAGAAAAAATGCAGTTGTGGTGGCAAGAGGGGTCAGACGGGTACCTGTGCGAGTTCTGTGCATTGGATTCGTTCGTGTCCCCCTTCTTTTTTGTTACAATATTTTATTATTTAAATAAAAAATTCAACTTAATTTTTTGGTAATATTTTAGTGAACGTTTTTAATCAAAATTCAAAAATATTCAAATCAACATTGAAATGAAATATCCATTAAAACGCTTGAGCAAAGTTGACAAGTTTACATTATTTTTACTAATGTTGTGTTTATGAAATTAGTTAGACTTAATAAACTCATTCTAAACATCAAATTCATTAATATTTAATATTTAATAATAAATGGTATCTAACAATCTTTTAATATTACATCCACACATGACTTGGGGGCGGACAATTTGTTTTGCCCTTTTAACCACCCTCTTCTTGGAATGGGTAAACATTCATTCCTCTTAATTATATTTTCTTTTTTAATCTTGATGTAGTGTATTACCCTTTCAACTTTGGATTCTTTTAGAATTAGTGGAGATTCAACTCGTTCAAAGTTTTTTGAACCTATACTATTATGATTATTGCTATGCCAACGTCTTGAAAGGGCATCCCAAGGTGGGACGCCCATTTAGCAAATGTTCACAAATCCAAACATCCCTAGTAAAAATTCAAATTGATGGGGTGTTTAATTAGAGAATGACCTAAACTTCAATAACAAAAATGCACATGAACAACACCAATGATGATGAAAGATGAGGAACAATAAAAAGACAAAAATACTAACAAGGAACAACAAAATGACAATAAACAATAGTAGGGGTGTTGAAAAGGCATGCAAGAAACACTTAAGGTGTTAGGTTAAACATGAAAATTTCATTTTGGCCAATTGCAAGCACCAAAATGTTAAGGGTTGAGGGCATTGGATACAATGTTGAAAGACATCAAAAAACACATAAGATACATTCTAGGAATTAGGCTCAAAAACATTTTATATTTTATATATTTTTGAACCAAGGGTTGTAAGGAAACATGGTAAGAAGGGTGTTGGGTGACTTGACATTGGAAAGGTCCCAAAAAACATTGTTTTTGAAGCAATGAGGGGCATTGAAACTAATATCATGGGTGCCAAAAATTTCCATGTTTCAATAGATGAAAATTAAATCTCACATTTTAAAATTAATGGAAGTGTAATTGATTTCATGGAAAATATATATGATCATGGATTACAAATGTATAATAATTGATTTAAAAATTCAAATAAAATATAAATATATTAATATTTTGACCTTATGTCAATTGATCGCTGCTAATAGTGCAAAACAACATGAAGCGTTAGTATGTTAATTTCAACCCCATCATGTGATTAAAAAATAATGGATGTTTTTTGTTAGAAGTGTTGAGGAAAGTGAAATTAAATGCAACTTATAGCATAATAGTGTGAAACTTTGGTTTTTTGTCTCCAAATAAACATCTATTATGTTTTTTTCATTTAAAAAACATTTATTTTGTGTTTGGACACAAGTCATGTTCATTTTAGAAATGTTTGAAAGGTTTCTATTGACATTTCATTAAACAAATTGTGATCATAATCATAAAGGTAACTACATGGTGTAATGATGATAAGGATTGCATGGTGAATCAAAACATTATGAAATCTTAATAAATTCAAGTCACAAAATTGATAATTTTTATTTGTTAATGGATTTAGATTAATTTTTTTCCCATCAAAACATCCATTCAATTTTGTGGGTTAATCCTGATTGATGAAAATTGTCATGGGGTTTGAAAAGATTGTTTTAAAAATTCATCATGTTGTTTTGACATATTTTGAAACCAAATTTCAACTCATAATGTTAAAAACCCTTAACAAAGTCACAAAGTTGATATAATTTCAATTTTTAAAAAATTGAAAGCTTTGACAATCCTTGATAAGTGAAAATTGTTGAAATCTTATTTGAAAGAAAATGAAAAATCTTTATTTAACCCAATAGGATATTTCATTTCATTGCATTTACATGTCAGAATAACTTATATGAAAATATTAGCTAAATATTATTTTTATTTTGAAATTATAATGAAATTAACTTGATAAGACATTTATTGCCAAAAATCACAATAGCTTTGAAGATTACAATGAATTACAATACCAATTATATTGGCATCATCTTTAGATATGGCAACATTTAAGATTACATCAAGGGACAAACACCCATAATGTAGGGACATGACACAATGAAGACACAAAATCTTGAATCAAAACATTAGGTAACTTTGAAAAAAAAAAGTGAGATCTATAAAAAATTGCAAAAGATTTTTAAAAATCTTTCCATCTACATTGATAATGTGTACAACATTTAATGCCCAAATGTATAAACATATAATTTTAATAAAGATTGTGAAATTATCTTTGAAATGTTTTTTTAAACATAAGAAACATTGCCCTAAAATAAATGGTTGACTAAAAACCAATGTCAATTTGGAAGAATGAAAGGTCAAATATAGGCTTTGAAATGTGAAATTTTTATAGTTTGGATATTATTTTCAAGTATAACAATGCATAACATTAGAAGATATGTCAAAATATGTATTATTGTGACATCCTCTTTTGCATTGGACTATGGTCCATAAATGATCTTTCTTTTTTTGTTTTGAAATGACAAACATAAGGACATATTCAATATCCTTGTTGTTTTCAAAATAGTTAAAGATGGTTTGCATTGCCAATTTAATTAAAATATTATGTGTTAAATATGTCTAATAAAAACATTTAAAACAAAAATTAGTCATTTGATATGCAAAATTCCTTCATTTCATAATTTTCAAGCTTTTGATAAGGCATTGGGAAATCATCAAGACTTTAAAAACTTGAAGTTTTCTTCACTTTTGTGAGGTAGGTGGATTTGCAATAATTTACAAGAAGACCTAATCAAATTTGGCTACAAGTCAAACAAAAAATTCAAAATGTGAAGGAATCCCTTTATAATTTAGCAATGAGTTAGAAAGCAATGTCTAAATATGGCAAATTGAAAGGTTCCTACCTTGAAATATGATAATACCTTGGCAACTTTGATATTAACTAAGCTATTTGTAAAAATGTTGAAATTTTCAAAAAAGAAAAATTCAAAAATAAAAAATTTGTGAAGGAAAATAAATTTTTTATTAAATCATCAAATTTAATTAATTATTTGATGGACACATGTTGAAGCTCCCCTTTTATTATGGCATGGAAAATTTGGTGGATTAATTTTCCAAAAAACCTCTTTTGAAGCTTAAGTAATCCACTTTTATGTTTGACAAATTGCAAATTTTTGCCTAGAAAAAAAAATGCTTCAAATCATATAAATGTCATCAATTCAAATTATGTCCATGCTTTTGAAGGTATCATCAATGCCACTATTAATTATTTTGACCTTTTAAAGAAATGCATGGATTTAAGTTGTGATAGGTCCTAACCAAGGTTAATTGGTTATTTTTAATAACAAGCCCACTATTTTTTGTGTTTAGTGAATTAATTCTATTCCTAATATGTAAAATCCCAGTTTCAAAAGACTTTTATATTCACTAATGATTTGATTCTATATTTGAAAATGGACTTCATAAACTTAACAACAAATCATAACTTATTTCATCACAAGCCTTATTCATACAAGTTGTTTAAGCACAACATTGAATATCAAACCTTATTTATAACCTAAATGTGATATTAATTAGTTTTGAGAAAACAATGACATGATTTTTAGAATGAATTGAGATCTTTTTTGACAATATAGTTTAACTAAATTGGCATGGTCAAATTGATATATACAATACAAAGGTTAACTAAGGCCATTATTGTCCACATAAGGTCATATGCAACTCACACAAAACCACCCATCAAATGCAATGAATGTTCATTGTTGACAACCACACCATGACTTGTTTGCATGAAATTGTGATGTTTTGAATGTCCATGAAATGCCAAATCAACCCATCAATTGGATGGGTGCACCCAAAATCTACACATGCCCATCCATTAGCTTGGGGTAATAACAAGGATTCACCACCAATGGATCCAATTCAATATTATACCCAATACCAAATTCTAAGCTCACTATTGTTTCTTATTAGTTATTCTTTCACAATCATTACACCTTATCAACAACACCATCAGTTGTTTGGAAACAACTTCACATTAACATACAAAAAATGATGTTATCATACCAAAGTCATTCACAAAATTACAATGACAGACATGATTTAAGGTTTTCAAATAGACTTTTCTCAAATCCTAGATGCTAGACCTTACCAACATTAACTTGACCATACTAGTGATAATATTGTTCAACCTTTGAATGTAGCATCAAGAATGAATGAAAAGTTAAAAAATGTGCAAAGCTTGAAAAGTTTTTGTTATGTATCTTGTTGCAAGAGTAGGTTTTAAGGAAAAATAGATTGTTTGTTTTTTGGAGGACATTTGATTCTTATTCATGCAAGTTGAACCATGATGCACCTTGCTTGGGAGAATCCACACCATGCTAATCAATACACAAAACAGATGTTATGTTCATTAAACATACATGTAAGTTTTTAAACTTCTTGGAATCAAGGTGATGGAACATCCAACTCAAGGCAAGGATTCTATCACTTGGCCATCAAAATGGTATATTAATCAATCAATATATTCTAGATGTTTCAATTTTAAATTAATTATAAAATCTATGCCATAGCTTCTCCTTCACTTTATGCATTCTACAATTGACATTCACTTGGTTGAAACTTGTGTGAGCTTGACATGCTTTTCGAAAACCTATGCAAACTTTCTTGTCCATTTCATTTAGGCTTCTTATCCTTGTTTGCTTCTTATAATCTTTGTGTATTGAAAAGGATTTGCCAATAAATTTCACCAAATGTACAATTGTAACACAAAATTGTTGCAAGATGTGAGTCAAAACTCAAGAACGCATATCCTTGTCAACCATATGGAATGGTTGAACATTTAGTGCACCATTTTCCTCCAATATATGTGAGCTTGATATGCTCTATGCAAGTTACTTTGTTCACCTCCTCTTAGCTTCTAATTTGTGTTTGCTACCTACAAGCTTTGTTGTTATGAACAAAGCATGGCAACAAAACTTTCAAGCGACAAACACAATTGTAGCAAAATGCCAAAGTCTAGTACAACATTTCCCTCCATTTCTGAGAACAACCGAGTGTTCAGAATTTCCAATCAAGGGTTCAATTAGCATTTAAGAATTTGTCTTATGTGAAAGGTTTTCATATTCAATGTAGAAGCTCTTTCCATTGTTTTTGTTTTTTTTGCTTTTTCAATTTTGTGAGGTGGGTGGAAAAGTGATTATCCACAAGAGGACTTTAGCCAAATTTGGCTGCAGGTCACAAAGAAAAGTAGAATTTCTTTGAAACCATGCCATATACTGGCAAATATGGACTAAAATTGGCAATTTCAACCTTTTATCTTTCTAGAAATATGGCAACTTTGGGCCATTTTTTTCAAAAAAAATCTTTCAGTACAAGAATCAGATCCTTTTCTTTTCGATGCCAAGTGGCAAAATTCTGCCACAAAAGAAAAACTGGCTTTCTCACATTTCTGGAGAACATACTTTTCTGTGAATCTTTTTTGTAATTTTCTATGAGCTTTCTGGACAGGAAGGAACCAGACCATCGGATCACATTTTGCATCCCAGTTCCAAGTAACAAAGCCTTAGAGCAAAATTGCACAATCTGCCAAACTGTGGATTGAATCAAAGTCTACTTAGACATGCGTCTCAAGTACCATGAATGTTGAAGCCCCACATATAGCCTGCAACCACAGTCCATGTCTGCAACCACAGCCCCTTAAACATGTATTTGTTCAACCGAAAAATTCACCGCCCAGATGCTTGAACAAAGATCTATGAAAAATTGGAGTTTCTGTCACATTTCCAGGAGCATTGGCAAGATTCGGTCATAATGTTCACCAGCACTATGAAAAGTCAAAAAGTATCCTCATCCACCTGCAAAACACTTAGCATGAAAGCTTCTATTGAGCTTGACACTGTACAGGCAAGCATATTAGCCTCAGACCAATGCTTGAACAAAGAACATCACAAAACAAAACACGAGCAATCATAGTGATTGAAGCTAATTCACAAGAAGAAGAAAGTAAAACATTGCTTTGAAAAATTGACTGAAGGGAATCCATGTGATAGCATGGAAGATGCCCAAAGGTCTGTATAAGCAGAGACACATGATAACATTCTTTGTGCACACTTAGTTGCTGCGCTCTATAGTTAGCAAGTGATGATAATCTTGCAGTACATACAGCACAGCAGAAATATAAAGCAAATGAACCCACCTGGTCCTGTTGGCAAGAAACCCCCATGATGGTACAGCAGTTATTTACACCTCCCAAAAGAGCTACTTATTGCTGCTTGTAATCACTTTCTTTCCAACCTGACCCTAAAGTACACTACATAGTTTCCACGTTTCATATTATAAATTTCTAAGAATCTCATCTACATTTCCAAACAAGCACCCCTGACAGACATTCCAGCTTGATTCTACACATCCGCTAGCATACACATGAATTTGATTGGACTCCCCACTACAGATCTACCAAAAATGCTCAAAGTTTCCAAAGGACAAAGTTTATCGATGAATGCTGTCAGCTTATTACCAGCCCAGTGCTCAAAGCACAGTGATCTGCTGGTATTCCAACACCCGTATAATGGTACTCCCTGGTCTCCCTCCCAGTCTTATACTGGTTTTCCCTTGAGTGGACCACATCATTGAAGGCAATGTAATGAACCAGTTCTCCTTTTAGGATTTTGTAAATCCAGAATCACTATGCTCAGCGCCACTCCACTTCTAAAGAAAGAGACAATATTGACCATGAATTTTCCAACCTGATAAAACAACCAACCACTACCCATATCTTAGTACCTACAATCCAAGAAAAACAGAACAGACACTGAAAACAAGAGCAATGAAAAGGTAACTTCTATTATTTCCACACAGCCAAGACTATAATCTGTAGACTAAGTCATTCTGTTGAAGGTATGCCTGCAAATCCAAGCCTAAACCACCATTGGAAAGAGGACAGGAATGGCCTAAGTTGATACATGCAAGGAAGGGAATACTTTGCCCGAACCAGGCTCAAAATTCATACTCAAATCCTTGATTATGAGGGGCAAGCAACATCCACAGCAAACCATTGAAAACAAAGCCAGCGTGGTAAACATATTCTATTATTTCAAAGATCTGAAGGCTTAGGGTAGGTCAGATTAGGGTTACAAAGGGACTTGGACCTGATATAGTTACCAAGGTAGGTCACCTGGTTCACTTGCAAAAAGCAGGACTTTGCATGGGTATCTGTGCAGCAGATGTAAAGGGAGCCATACTAGCTCCAGTTGCTAAAGCTTGACTTGCAGCAGGGAGTACCTTCAGCATGTTCTCAGGCCAGGCTGTAGCTGTTTCTTCATGGGCTTGAGATGCATGTGGTAGGGTTTCACTTGAACCTCCATTAGTGTGCTCAGGATCCACTTGCAGATCACAAGTTCGAGTCACACATGATGAAACTGGTCCACTTAGTAAGGACATATTTTGCATTTCCCGGCAATCTGGCCTTGAACCTCCACCAGTTGTCTCCTCCAAGCCCACTTGTGTGGCATCATCTTCCTTGGCAGCAACTACACAATCAGAGCTAATTTTTAAAACATCTGAATCTACAAAAGCCACAGCTTCAATTCCTTCACAGCCCAACCTTGAATTTTGACTATCCACAGTTATATTTTCCACCAAACCGGCTTCCACTGCTACATCTTCCTGCCTTGAGTTTTTCTCCAATCCTGATCCCACCACTACCTCTTCCTGGCCACAAAGTACAGTCTCAGAAACTGCTTCTGAAACTGCCACAGGTCTTGCACCAGTGGGCATATCTGTGTGCATGGTTTCAGCTTCACCAGAATCTTTCAGACCAGCATGGTCACCATCATCTGCATGCACAACTTCAGTCACAGCTTCTTTTAAAACCATGTCTGCATCATCTGCAAACATAACTTCAGATGCTCCAGAATCCACAATTACTATCCCTGCATCATCTGTGTGCACAACCTCAGTCACTCCAGAACCTGTTGAAGCCATTACTGCACCATCGGCATCCACCATCTTAACTGCTCTGTAATCTTCCAAACCTGTATTCACATCTGCTATTTCCACATCCTGTAAAGCTACAGGAGCATCAGCTGCATTGCCTGCAGGAATGGGTGCCCCTGTTACTGATGACATCTCATCCAAAGCTATAGCTTCACTCCTTGATTGGTCTTCCTTTGCCTCTGCAAGCAAATCAGGAAGAGCACTATGCTGTTCTAGTTGCCCCACATCTCCATGGTACTCTGAGCTATGTGCCTCCTCAGGAACATTGGCCTCAGCTTGTTCATCTAGGGACATTGCAGAGTCTCCAAGAACAGCAGCCTCAAGAATCTCCTGCAAAAAATCAGGTTGTCTGTCCTCGACCTCAGAAACAGGATGAGTAGCTCCAGCATCAGCCTCCACCATGGCATCAAATGGAAGCTCTGCAGAATTGTCAGCTGTTGCTGTTGTCAATGAATCTTCCCTTGTGGAAGATACTGTGACTCCCTCCACAGTTTCTGTTTTTGGCACAGTGGACATTTCCTCAGAAGCTTGATGCTCACAAAGTTTAGGAGGAATTTCTGGACTTGAATGCTCGGAAGCATCTGATCGCAGGACTGAACTCTGATCAATCATGTTGCTCTTTTTCACCTCATGCCTTGAAACCCTTGAATCAAAGCGCTTGGACTCCTTGTGAATCACTGAGCGAGGCCTTGTCTGCTGCGGCCTAGGTTGCAACAGAGGCTCAGATGGAGATGTCTGACTGCTCCGAGGCCAAGCCCTAGCTGTATCTGCAGTGTTGTTGAGCCCACTGGCAGTGATCTCTGGTTTGACAGAGGATTTTCTTTGTGGTGGAGTAAGATTATGAGAAATGCGGGGGGAGCTGTTGATGACTCTGTGTAGTTGCCGGGCCAATTCTTCATCATCCAAAGAAGTTGCTCCACTATGCCCTGCTTGCTTCTCTTCTTGCTCCACCTTCACATCAGTCCTCCCCAACAGCATCTTCTCTTTTGTGCTCTCCTGAGGTACAAACATCTGCAGCTTTGAAGAACTCTCTGCCAATCTGGGTTCTGCATTTGCAGCTTTCCTCCGAAGTTCAGCTCGGGCATGAGCCATGGCCTTAGCTGCATGAGCAGCTGCTTCCAGAGCCAGTTTTGCTGCTGCTGCAGCCTTCACAGCTGCACTGGCTTTAGCAGCAGCATTTTCTTTAGCTGCCATAGCCAATTTGGCAGCCTGCTCTGCAGCAGATTTAGCTGCAGCTGCTGCATCATGTGAAGACACTGTCATTGGCATCTCTTGTGATGTTTTCCTTACAGGAACAATGCTCTTTGATTTCACTGTCGCAGGTGGTGCTTCCCCTCCATCCTGTACTTGCTGTGCACCCCGCTCTGACTTGGATAGATCTCCATGATCCATGTCTTCAAGCTTAGGCCGCTCTCTTGACATTCGTGGCTTCTTAAAAGAGCGGCTAAAACCCAAAGTGGCACCTGCAGTTGTTGTTGAAGCAGAGACTCTGGTCATCTCTGTACTGCAATTCTTTCTCATGGGGCTTTCAGAACATGCCTTGCGTCTGCTGCCTGATAAGCTACCATTCAAAGCTTGTTGTTCTTGGTGTTGATGGGAAGTTCGCTCACAATCAGGGCAGACATATGCTGCTACAGCATCAATCCTGGAAGAGTTGGTAGGGTTGCGCTTGTTTTCACACTCCGCATGCACAGAGCGTCCGCACCGACAACACAAAACCCACAAGACCGGATCCTGTAGCAAATTCACATCATGATACGTGCCAAGACAGTGAGGACAAAACATACGCTTGCTGTAAAGCAGTGCACAAGACTCGCAAAGGCGTAAGAAGATGCTCCCATGCTTGATTCTGCGCATGCCAGTGCTCTCCACACCATGACACCCTCCACACCCTTCCTGCTCCACGCCAACTGCCACAACTCCTCCGCCCTCCCCATCATCGACAGCAGCAACAACCCCATCTTCCTCCTGAGAGCCCATCTCTTGAGAAGAACCCTGAATCCCACGCCCCACCGCAACCGGATTAGAGCCTGAAGCCAGCCACCCATTCTGTCGCAACCCAGCCAAAAGGCGTTTCCGCGGAGGAAGCGACTCGCCCCCGACCACCGAGCCCATCACGGCACGCCCTCCTCCCTCCAGGCTTCCTTCACCTCCTCTACATTCCGAAGACTCACAGGACGCTTCCATGTCCGCCATCTTCTCACGCACTTCCACCACTCTTCCTCATGCACACTACCTACGCGCCCATAACCCTAAAAGATACGCGCTTCTTCTTCATCTCGCTGCCTCTGCTCCTCCGGCTTCGGCTCACCATCCATCCCCCGCACTTCTTCTTCAACCCTAAAACTTCTTTTGCCCCCAAAACTCCAAAACCCACAACACCGATTCACCCATTGCACTGGAATCCAACACCGAAACCCAAATCCTGAAACCAAATCCTCCAAATCCTGGCACCTAATCCTCCAAATCGCGACCGATCGGGCTCCCACATCGCTATGGAACTCAGCAAGTTTGCAAGAAATGAAGCACATGCATCTGCCCATCAAAGCGAACCCAATTCTCTCCTCTCTCTCTCTCGCCAAAACCTCGCTCGCGGATGAGCCATGAACGGACCCATCCAACCCTTCATTCATCCATCCACCAATCCATGCATTCATTCATTGTACCCAGTCATCCATCATCATCACCTTCTTCGGAAGCGTGTCTTGGGGCAACAACACTGGTTTGTCTGTGTTGGGTGCAAGAATGAAATTGTTGTTTAGTGTTTGTGAGTTTTTGGCAAGTTACTGGTGTAAAAGATTTGTTATTTTTTAATTTTTTGAGCCATCATATTTATTCGTAAAGTCACCCTCTCTTTGGGACTGCTTTCACCCCTATCCCCTCTTTCAGTGGTATCTGCAAAGTAAGAAAATTTTATTAAATCTGATTACGAAATGCTGAAACTCAGCATTTAATACACAACGTCCCAGACTAATTATAGGAGGAGTACAGGTAGGAACAGTGAAAATATATGTAGCAGCAGTGGAGGCGCTCAGGAAAGGGGAAAGAGGGGATGAAACTAAGTTTACCACCAAAATTGGTGGATAAACTAGTTTGAGTCTAGTTGTTTTGCTTTGTAAAATTTTCATTCCCAGTTATGCGTTTGATGTCCTATTATGCCAAAATTGACAGTTTTCACCCTTCAATCGCCAGACTGTACGAATAACGCTATTACTTTTGTGATTTTGAAGCAATTTGGTGGTGTCCTTTGTTGGCTTTCATAGATGAAGTATGTGATGTGATGGCAGTTTTTGTAGGTTAAAAAAAAGTGGACCACCCAAATTTGAAGAAATTTTCTTTTGAGCCAGAAATATGAAAGTACAATAGTTTAATGTGTAGCAACCATGGTTTTTTTTTCCTTCAATTTTGTGATGCAGCTGAAGTGGCAATCATCCATAAGATGATTTAGCCAGATTTGGCTACATATTAGTATGGAAGTAGAAAAAGACCATAATCCTTCTCTATTTTTGAATATATATTGAAACTTATCATAAAAGTACTTGTGATTTGGATTTACTTTTCTTTGAAATCTGGCGAATTTGGAACTTTCTTTTCATGAAAACTACTTTGTATAGGTTGGAAATCATAGTTTTCAGGCTGGAATTTGTGAAATTTCATCCAAAAAAAAAAACCTGGTAAAAACATGAGATTCAACAACTTCTTCACCATGGACCCATGAAACGACTCAACTATGCTCAATTCCAATTTGAACATTTGGTTACTTGCATGTTTTAGTACATAGTCATATGATAGGTGCAACAACTTCTTCACCGCTTGCTCAATTGCAATTTCAACATTTGGTTACTTGCATGTTTTAGTACCTAGTCATAAGTAGTACAATGGTTCTTCTTTTCTTTGTTTCAGGTTTGATTGAAAGTGGTTTCCATACACAGGATTTGTGTTTATTGGGATATTGTTGGCTCTATCCTACATAGACATTGTGATAATAATACCTTTAAGAATACCTTTCAGCAAGTATGAGGGGCCCGAGAATCAAAAGTAAGCTGAATGGATATGGTTGCAGGTTTAGGTGTAACTTTTTCTCTTTTAAGTTTGGTGAGAAAAACAAAAGTCTCTGGGGTGCTAATCTTTATTTTTAATTTTTTCCTCAAGGTTTTTTTAAAATTTGGGGTTTTAGTGAATAGAGGAGTTTTGGGTGGATTTGGGAGGGGTCATTTTTTGCAAAGGAGTTTTTTTTTGCAAGGAATTTTTTCTCTTTTTTTTATATTTTGGTGAAGTGGGGTGGTTGGGAAAAAGAGGGGGGTGGGGCGGGGTATTCCCCTTTTTCTCCCTTTTTTTCTTTCTCATAACATGGTGAATTAACAAAGATTTTTTCCCCAAGAAAACATTAAAAAACAATCAATGTCATTTTTTGGGCCAACAAACATGGAGGAATTTTATTAGATTTTTTTTAACAAAGAAAAGAACAAATAAAATCAAACATTTCATACAATGTTTAACCAAAAATTGAAAACAATTCAATTAATTTGTGTGTGATCAAAATTTTCATGGAAATGACCAAAAATTTGATGTTTATTTATATAAATATACAAAAAATATATATACAAAAATGAAAATGAAAATAATGGTTTAAACAATGGAAAAAAATTTAGGGTTAAAATGCTGTATCTCAAATATGAATTGACACAATTAGGGTTAAAGGGTACCCATGAACTACATAATTAAAATTCGTAGAATACTTTGTTTATTATTAGACCATAATTTAGCCATCAAATCATTAAAAAAGTTTTTATTGTTAAGTTATAGTTAACCATGTAATCAAAATTAGTTAAGTCAAAAAACAATAGTAAAAGGTTTAGGTTAGGTTTATGTTTCAATTATGTTATGTTTGATGTTTTTTTTTTACATTAGCATGAACATTGTGTTTGATTTAAACTTTCATTGTGTATTGTTGTTTTTTGCAAGCACGAGTTTTTTAAAGTGTGTGTTTTTGCAAGTGTGTGTTTAGTTAGTGCATTTTTTATATTACTTCATTCAATTGTTGTTAAATTCATTTTTCTTTCCTTTGCATGATGGTTGTTCTTCTAGTGAAAAAAATTTGTTTAGTTGTTGCGATGGATAATTTGGATTTTGGAGTTAGACATGTTATGTTTGAAGCAAATGTGCTCAATAGATATGACACCTTTGATCGAATTGCAAAATAAAACATGGAAGATTTAGACTATGCATTTTTGCATTATGGTTTGTTGGATAGGGTAGCTATAACCATAATCTATATTAGGGTGAAATCACTTCACATAGAGATGCATGAACAATATTTGTAAAAATACATGTTTGTGAAGGTCAAAATTTTTGGCATTGAGTCAAAGTCTAAAAGGACATTTGAAAAAAGTGACATGCATCTTGTTATTATAATTGAATTGATGACCATTGTGTTATCAATCATTGTTTTTGAACCTAAATTGGTTCTTATGTTTTTTCACATGGATTCCATTAGAGAATTCAAAAGTTCTTTTCAATGTTGGAGTTATGTTACCATTGTTGTCATCATTGTTAGTGTAAGGGGAGGAAGGGATAGCAAGGGTGAAAGACAATTGTTGATTGTAGATGGAGAAGGTGAATTTGAACAAAACGTTCTTATTCTTGGCAATAATTTCAAAACATATAATGAACAACTTTTTGAAGCATACAATGGAGGCCAATGCATTATGGTTTTGATTAAGAATATGGTGACAATATCCAAAGGTGATTGATATTTGAGGGCACAATAATACGTACTTCTCACAAAGGTTGTTGAGGAAGCTATTTGAGTTTTTTTTTTCAAGTTGCACAACAAACTATCAATTCATTGACTTTTCATCACTTTGATATTTCTAATTTTTTTTTCATATTAACAATTGTTGAATACAAGAATTTTTTCAATATAAATAGTTTTTTTATTACAAATATTTTTTTGATCCAAGTAATTATCCAATGTAATTTTTTACAAATGTTAATAATTTTACAAAAATAATAATTCAATGTAAATAATCTTTTACTGAATCATTGATTTCATGTTTTTTTTAATGTGAATGTGTGAAAAAATTGATTTTTATTACTTATATATTGGATTAAATTGGAGTTCATAATAATGAAAACAATTTTATCAAATTTCATTGATTCATCATTTGAACATGTATTGCATTCATATGGTTTTTGTTTGGTTTCAACATACAAATATGGAATATGTGGATCAAAGCATGGTTGGGGTACCCAAAAGGATTGTCTCATTCTATGTTCATTGGACCCTTTCATTTGTTGAAACTTAGTGACATTCATATTGAAAGTGTGATTTTATTCATAAATAGATACATTATAAAGGTACTATTCTATACATAGAATGTCAAATTTGAATAAATTAGAAGATTCCTACCAAGTCCTTGAAAAAAATCTAAGACTTTCTTTCATGAGAAAAAAAGTTCAAGGATTCATAAAAAATGTTTAAATAACATTTTTTTGGTCCCAAGATTTTTACCACAAACATTTTATGTGCTAATGTGTATAAAATTAGGAATGTGACAAGAACCAAATGCATTATTATAATGTTGAAAGTTTCCAAAAATCAAATTTTTGGGATTTTTGCGTCATTGATAAAATATGGCCCACATTGGATAAATTTTACTATTTTCGTTTTCATAAGTGAAAACAATAGACTAGAGGTTTACATAAAAATTGGAACAAAATTATTTCATTTGACATGAGAAAAAAATGTGAAATGTAAAACATGTTATGGGAAAAGTGAAAAAAAAATTGAATTTGGGAGTCTTTGTAGTTCTTTAGGGTTCAAATGTGGTATTCCAATCATGTTTGGACCTATACAAGTTTTTTTTTGATTATATATCTTATTTATTGGATAATCGTTTTTCATTATTCAATTAAGGCAAAATAACATGGCACATTTAAATCAATGTTCATTATTGAATATAAAAAAACATGACAATGTCATATTTGAGAATTAAATCCAAGTTTTTTGTTTGATTTATATCCAAGTATGGCCTCAAATCAACATTAATGACGTGCCTCCAAATTTTTTAATAGACTCAAATGTGGGTCCCAAAGCAAAATAACGAAAAAAAAAGAGAGTTAAGGCACGCTTCCTAACTCATAGCATTTCAGGGGTAGGAAGGGGTGCTAAAGCTTCAGGATGGGACTAGGACAAACACACAAGCGAGAATTCAAAATTAGATCAATTTGTACAACTAAAAGAAAAAGGCGATTAATGCAAGTTGAATGGAAGTGGTGCGATGGACTTAATGGAGACAACTTCAAGTAAAAGCTTTACATGGCCCACAACCTTTGTGAGTAGGCAGTATTCCCCTCCCCATACTATATTTTGTGCCTTTCCGTAGGGATTATATTCAAATGTCACTTTTCTTCCATATTTCCAAGTGAGGGTCCCAAAAGTTGGATTTTTGTTGTTTCAAAACCTTAGACGTTCATGTCTTTCTCAAATCAAGTAGTTTTTGAAAATGTGAAGGCAATATTTTATAGCCTTCAAATTTGATATGTTTCCAAATATTAAAAGAACAATATCAAATTTTTTGAATCGTATGAAATATAATACTAGAAAAATCACATGAATCTTCCATAAATGACAAAGTTCAATCATCATATATTGAATGCACTTAAAAAAAAACACAATAAGTAAATCTTAAACAACAATTTTTTTGTGGAACATGATCTTCAATCAATAAAATAAAACATAATTTTAATATTTAAAAATGCAAAAAAATCAATATACATTGACATTTATAATTAAAAAAATCGAAGATGTTCCCATAATTCCGTGTTTTAATTATGAAAGTTTTTTTTTTTTTTTTCTAAAAACAACTTAAATATTTTTTTATCAAAACAACATATTTTCAAATTTAAATAAAACTTATTTTAACATCATATATATGATCAAGTTTTAAAGATAATATCAATGAAAATAAATCTCCTTTATATGTAATATCAAATAATATTTTTAGAAAAAACCATTCCATCAATTCAAAAATTAACACAATTAAAAAAACAACTTATTTCACTATGTTTTGCTTTTATTCAAATTTCTAAACTATTTGAATATGTGCAATATATGATGCATGGTAGTGCTATTAATGTCCTTGCAAATGTGAATAAAAGTCATCAATACTATCACATCTACATATGATGATGCAATAATAGTTGTGTTTTTAAAGCAATGTTTTGAATATAAATTACCTTATATGTAAAGAAATGCAGATTCAAATATGGTGATGATTGCTTTTTTAGATTTAAAACAAATCACTTATTTGGTAGAGCTTGCTTGCTTGGCAGAGCTTGTTCAATGGAGCTTTACTACATGACAATTTTGTGGTTAGAACCACAACAACCAAATAAACAAAGAAGTTGCAAATGTGAATCATCATATTCATGTTGTGCTCTTTGCCTCAAATATGTAGTTTCAAGCTTATGGAATTTTAGAATTTGAGCTCTAGGGTGTTTAGGAGTGTATGCATTGAGATGTGTTCACCTCAAGTTAGAATGTGCCGATAGATCCTATTTCCTTAAACATTAGGTAACAACTTCTAGTCATCCCAAATTTGTTATGATCCAAATGGAGATGATATCTAATCATGTGATCCATTGAGCTAAGGATGACCCTACATGATGAAATTACTCTTATGAAAAAATGCAAAGAACTTGCTGATAAGAGAGAGTGAGATCCTCAGCTATGAAGGCCATCGAATGGAGACCAATTTGTGAAGGTACTACCCAGTGGAGAACAAGAGAAATGCATCGTTGCACTGATGCTATTGAGTTACAAGTAGCCATGATGCATACCACAACTTTTGCATTTCAGGACACTTGTTTTGTACATTGGGTCTTTCTCTCGACCCAGAGCATAAATCTATGGGATAGGTACCAAGGCCTTTGATGAGTTGTTATTGTTGTACTACTGCATTTCTGGTACCTATTTTGCATGCAAACTAAGTTGATGTCTCTAGAGTATATATATATGAAATCCTATAGCACAACAATTTGAGTGGAGTAGAGATGATGATGATGAGCTGCTTTTGTGTAGTAGTTGCAGGGGGTGCACACCACACACACATGAATGAATTGGTATTTTTCTATTGAGACTGAAGAAACCCAATTATTGGTACCAAACAAAGATGGAGAAGAAGAGTACCCCAGCCATTGCAGTGGCGTTTTGTCATCTTCATCTTCTTGCAAGTATAACTTTTGATAGCTTACTGTAACGACCACCCCTGTGCAAACCTTTCGTACAACAAAATCAGTACTTGTTGTATCAAACAAAACAACAGCTTTGATCTTGTGGGTTGAATTCCTTCAATGAATTTTCAGAGAGAATGTGCTTGAACCTCTAAAGTTGTGAGAGAGAAAGAGTGTGTCTATGTAGAAGCTCCGAGAATTTAGAGAGAGATATGAGAGATTGGGAATTTAGGGTTTGGAGAAACGGACTTGGGGTTTGGAGAGAAAGAAGACAGGTCGGAGCAGACTCGAGGATGGATGGGGGATGGATGTCGAGAAGGACTACTTTCGCTTCAGAACCACGAGCAGGAAAGTGGCGCTGAGGAATTTGTACTCTTGTTGGCCTTTGGGGTTGGAGAGGAGGGAGGTGGCTCGAGCGACCATGCGGCGCTCGTGAAGGACAAACCATTCGTTGGTGGCTTGCAGACCCATGTGTGCCTCCATGATGGGGCCGACCATCGCCCTCACCCACGCGGAGTAAAAGGTGGCGAATTTGTGGGGGTACTGTAGCAGGCGCAAGCGCTCGTGTTCGGGGAATAGATCGCTGTCATCCGACCATTCCACACACTGCATGTCGAAGGCACCACACTTAGCGACGGCGGACTCCACCTCCTCCTTCGACGGACAGTAAATGGGGAGGTTGAATGCGTCTCTTGTCTCCGCAGTTATCACTCCCTGCAAGAACCCATCATGATGATGATGATGAGCCAGAGTGTTTTCAATCTCCAGTAATCTGTTTCCAGGCATCGTGACACAATTTCTGAACTCAGTAAGATACCTGAGCAATGAGATCGTTCCAAGTATTTTCGAAGTCGGGGCCAGCCATGTAGCGATGGCGGCGTTCGAGGTTGGTTTGATTTTCCGGATGGACTGGATCCTGGCGGCTGAGCAGGTAAGCGAACACAATACCACCGGGCACCATTTCGGCAGCGCGGCTCTTGAGGAAGTTGTGCCAGTCGCGCTGACTCTGCTGCGCAAACTGCTGGGCGATCGCAGGGTCTCCGCCAAGAATCCAACAGCGGCCCTTGTTGTAAAGAGGAGAACTCGGATCCGTCACTGCTGCCGGTATCTGCCGCCCACGCAAACATTGTACTCTTTCACTTTGCTACTTAGAATTCAACCATAACATTGCTCTACACATTTCTCTACAATTTCTCTAGATGTCGCGCGCGTAGATTTTCCATAGGGAATACTGCATAATAGCAGGAATGATCAGGATTGGATTAAGGAATGTTCAGATGAGTTCTACTGAGCAGCAAACCTGTGAGATCCAGTGCAAGGAGTGCATCGATATTGCGAAATGCAGGCTCTCCTTTGGTAACAATCGGCCGTAGAATGATCCCCCGATCGTTGCCGCGAAGTAATCTCGACCCTCGCCATCCTCACCTGAATGATCTAAGCCGTCTTCGACTTTGGGCGGCAGTTGTTGAATGAGGTTGTTGAAGTCGTTCCCGGGCAAGTCGATAAAGAAAGCCAACGTCTCCGGCATCATGGCGTGACCAGCTGCTTCGCCCGCTTCGTACCTCTGCAAGATGCGCTTTATGATGAAATTCATGTACGAGATGGAGTTACTTCCCGTGGAGCAACCGAAATCGGCAATCCGCAAAGGTCCTTGAATCGGTAGCTTCATCCGCTTCACAGCGTCAGCCAACGACGGCTCCAGGCTCTTGATAGCATACGCTTGCACGCTCGACATCCGCTGAT
>Ga0116227_10004753_pt1 | contig 29302 bp, 27 predicted proteins | sample S1TSphgellanicum_FD_89693 | JGI IMG/M metagenome (GOLD analysis project Ga0116227, IMG submission 89693) | Host-associated microbial communities from peat moss isolated from Minnesota, USA - S1T2_Fb - Sphagnum magellanicum MG | ecosystem: Host-associated > Plants > Peat moss > Unclassified... | reverse complement strand
AGAACATGAATGAGTTCACCATGATGGGTTAAGTGAAAAACAGAACATGAATGAGTTCACCATGATGGGTTAAGTGAAAAACAGAACATGAATGAGTTCACCATGATGGGTTAAGTGAAAAACGGAACATGAATGAGTTCACCATGATGGGTTGGGTTGGTTAGGTAGGCAGGCTAACTATAGTGGTTAGATAGGTAGGCTAACTATGGTGGTTAACTATAGTGGTTACATAGGCTAACCAGAGTGGTTAGCTAGGGGGAAGTGGAATGAATGAAAATCATTACAGGGCAGCGAAAACACAAAACAAGGAGAAAGGGGAAATTCTGAGCCCAGTTTGTGTTGTTTTTTTTTGGTGACGTTTGCTTTGCAAAATTGCAGTGCCGTGCAAAAATGTCGTCTCCCAAATGTTTTTGCTCCAAGTGAATCTTTCTTTCTTTCTTTCTTTCTTTCTTCAACAAATCTTTCTGATTGTGTTTTGTTGATGAAAACGCTTTGAGCTTAACAAGAATCACAGGAATCATGTGTCCTGGGCATGATGATGATGATGATGACGATGGTGTTGTTGCTGTTGATGACAGTGACGATGATGATGATGATGAGCAGCAGCAGTAGCACCATCACCACCACCACCACCACCACGACAACAACAACAACAACAAGTATGACAAGTATTGTGGTGGTGGTGGGTGGTGGAGCCATGCTCCCTCCCTTCTTCACTCATGCGATGCTTGGGAGGAGCTTGGAAGAAGATTGCTCGGCTGGCGGAGGAAAGAGAGAGAAGGAATGGGGGTAGAGAGTGGGAAAGAGAAATACACACACACAACACATGCATCAACTGTGGGAAGTCGTGATGAAGCTCTCATGCATATATATACATACAAGGCAATATGATCTACTCTTCATCGTGCTCACCGCACTTGCACTAGATTTGGATCCCTTGGCTACTACTACCCATTTGTGCCTAAATGCTGCTGTTGCTGATCCCTACACCCATATTAGTTCAAATCCGTTGCTGATCAGTTTAATGGAAGCCAACCCGACATGTTTTCATTCCTGAAGAGGAGGGCGCAGCAGCAGCAGCAGCAGCAGGAGTAGTGGAATGAATGGAGGAGGAGAGGGATCATCTATAAGTATTGAAGTAGCCGTGCTTCTCTCTCTAATGGGTGCAGGTTCTGTTGGCAAGGGTGAAGGAAGAAGGAAGAAGGTCAAGCTCAGCTGGGTGGGTGGTGGGTTGGATTGTAGTTCTAGTGGTTGAGGTACCCGAGTGAGAGAGAGAGAGAGAGAGAGAGAGAGAGAGAGGGAGAGGGAGAGAGAGATGTCAGCTGCTGTGAGCCCAGCACCATTTGAACGATCTCGGAACCAGGAGAGCAATCTGGTAAGGTTGTCTTACACTTGCTTTCTTTCTTTTTTTTGGTGGTGGGTTGCTGCTGGATCTTGTTTCTGCCGGGGAGATCAATGCAGTGTTGTATGTGGGATGGGGAACTTACACATTATGCAAGTATGCTCAAAACCAAGTCCAATAAAAGAGGACAAAAGAATAGAGCTCTCTACAGGTTTCTTTTTTCAGAACAGAGGGTTCAAGTGTGTACTGGAGACAACGGTGAGAGCAGTAGTGAATGATGAGGGGTCATTGTGAATGGCATTATGGGTCATCAAGCTCCAGGAATATGGGAACTAGTTCAATTTTCTGATCCCTCTAATTGCAACAATTTTAGCTCAACTGAAAGAGTGAGGAGAACATCTGTGGATTGAGTTGATGGGGGTCACGGGTGGATTGGGGTGGATGACATTTTCAGGTTTACAAGAGTGGGCCGTTGTTTATTTCATCAAAAGGTAAGTACTATCTCTGAATCCTGCCATCAATCTCTGACTTCCTCCAACATGACCTATTTGTCAATATCGGCTCAAGCCCCACATCACACTGAATGTTTTACTCAAAACTGCGACAATTGCCAGATTTGCAACACAATAGATACCCTGTGCCATGACACTGAATTGTCGTGGCTTCTATGATCCATGGAGTATATGTTACAGTATATCAGTGTATGGAATCTGACTAGTATTCAAATGTGCTGGTTAGATGCAACTGTCATCTTATTCTTCAGTGCACAGATACAGTGGTTGTATTGTTTCTGTTAGGGCACCACGACCTTCACCTGTATGTCCAGACAACCAGGGGGGCCTGACAAAAGTGCTGCAGTAGGTGGTGTATTTTTTTATGTTCACGGTTTTTTGTGCTGCAGTGATTGAAGGGATTTGATTTTCTTATGGGATGGGTTGTAGGACTTGGTTGGAAGTCATGGAAACGGAGGTGGTTTATCCTCACACGCACTTCATTAGTTTTCTTCAAAAATGATCCAGTGAGTTGGGAAGCCAACTTAAACAATGTTGCTCTGCTTTTTGGCCATGCTAGTGACATGTGTAACAATGCTGAACTCATCAGAGGCAAGAAGAGTTGTTGAAGGAACTATGTCAATATCTTACCATGTTCATTGTCATGGTACCTTCATAATGCTGTTGGGGAGATTTCTCTGCAATTTCATATATATATAGATATAGATATAGATATGATGTTGTGGCATGTTCCTTGAGATTTGTATCTGCTCAAAGATTAGAGACTCAGAACTATGTATGTCCCACACATAAGTGCCAAAGAAACAAAGGAACAGGAAAAAATAAAACCTCAAAGTACCAAGATGTGCCAGAAGGCTTCATATAATCTGGTAACAATCTGGCTAACGATTCTTGCTTTGGGTGGAAGCTGGCAAAAGTGTGGTTCCATTTGGTCTGCTCACCAGGCAGAACCTTTTGGCACTTGGGAGTGTTGAATCTCCTCCCTGACAACAGTTCCTACCTATGCCATGCTCTGCATGTCTCTTGTGGTTGGACATGTTAGAAGACTAACAACTGGAGTATATGGATTTGTAGAATGCTGTTCTTCACAAGGGGAGTGACGTGAACTTGACACTGGGTGGCATTGATTTGAACAACTCTGGCAGGTATGCAAGCCAAACTGTGGTTGGGTTGATTTGATTGATTGATAAGCTGGGAGATTTCATTTGGGGAGTCTTTTCTTCTTCTCATGGCCTTTTTGTGTAAGGGGCGCAGACAGGAGGGATAGAGAGATGATTTTTTGACCAGCATTGTGGGGAAGGGGACAGTGTTGTTGTTCGAGCAGAGAAGAAGTTATTGACTGTGCTGTTCCCTGATGAGCGTGTGTATACTTTGAAGGTGCGTCCTTTGCGATAGATGTCCCACCCATCCACCCACTCTGATATTGGAGGAGATCTGCTCTTTGTTTAGTAATTAATAACTTTTTCAGCAGCATATTCCTTTCAGAGGTATTGTTGACAATGTCAGAGGCTTCTCTTTCCCCTCTGTCCTGCCCCCACCAAAAGTAAAAGGAACAATCAGAATTTTTTTGGGGGAGTTGTGGAACAGGCAGAGACTATTGAAGATGTGGATGAGTGGAAAGATGCCCTGGAGAGAGCAATTGAGGCAGCCCCAAATGCAGCTCTGGTGGCAGGTCAACATACAACCTTCCGCCACAACTCCCATGATGTGTTTGAAGGTTCAGCAGAGCATAGTGACCCAGATTCCAACTATGTGATTTTGTTTCGGAATGTAGTTCTGATATGATCAGACCTGTTTGGCAGACCAAATCATCTTTTCCTTCAATTGCCTATAGGTAGGAGTGAGCCTATAGTTTCTGGATCTCATTGTTAATCAGCAGACTAGTCCTGTGGGTATCGATTTCTGATTTTCTGGTGATTCAGTTTCTAAGTGTATCTGATTTGATAATGTTTTTTCAGGAAGAGACCGGAGAGCTGTGAAGTCTTTGGTCATTGGGAAGCCTATATTGCTAGCTCTTGAAGATATTGATGGCAGTCCTTCGTTCTTGGAAAAAGCTCTCTCTTTCATTGAGATACATGGTATGATGGTTTTCTGGATCTTGTGAAGAGCAGATGTATTGATACTGGAACTGCATATACTTCCTCTTTCCTGAGGTCTCTCCCCAGGCAATGTTATATATTCTGTGTGGATGCAGGAGTTGGAGTGGAAGGTATCTTACGTCAGTGTGCTGATGTTGATGATGTTGATCGTAGAGTCAAAGAATATGAGCGAGGTATGTGTGATTCTGAGAGCCTGAAGTTCCTTTTGGCATTCCCTCAGTAGTAGTTTTGATAAAACTCACAGCAATGGGTTGTGTTGCTGAACAGAATAATGGGTTGCCGCCGTTGCTGGCCCTACTTTCTTTCTTGGGTGACAAAGTAAGAGGGGTTAAAACAGAGGATTTCTCTAAAATTATGAACTGCACTTTCTTTGCTTGCTGTTCAGGGCGGAACCAATTTACACCTGATGAGGATGCACATGTTATCAGTGACTGTATTAAGGTGAAGCTCACAATTTCATATTCTCTACTTGTGGGATGTTCTTGTGGACCCACCTTATAGAGACTTCATCCTCAACATCTCAAATAACTGTGTCTTGATTCAGTGGCTTTTGGCTGGGATTCGTTTGCATGAACCAACTGTGTAGGGAGGCTACAGGAAGATCCATTCAAAATCTGTCAAGTTCTAGATGTTCAGTCTTAGTGGGGGATCTGGAACATCTGCTGTTGTTTACCTTGCTCCAGCATTTTCTCTTTGCTGGAAACCCTTCTACTACCACACCTTGGTGAATACCCCCACACACTATACCAAGGTCTACAGATTCTTCACTGAATGACATTAATGATTGGGTGGATGCAGCATGTGTTGAGGGAGTTGCCATCATCACCTGTATCTGCACCTTGTTGCACTGCTCTTCTAGAAGCTCACCGTAAGATTTTTCCCCTCATTCTTGTTCTGCTTCCTCCTTCAAAGATTATGGTTTTGATCTTCATGCTTCCTGGATTGTTTCCAATGGATCTTGCCTGTGAAATCCTAGTCTGTGGCAGCTAACTCCATAAGCTGCATTACTACATCTTGCCATCTCCTACTCAGGCTAGCTTCTTTGGCCGAACTTGTCTCATAACATCATCATGCCTCCTACCCTATGTTCTGCTTCAATTCAACATACAACACAGTCAGAACCTTGTGGGGGTTAGCAGAGCTAAAAGATGGAAGTGCAACTATTGCAACCAAGTAAAGAGTGCAGGATTAGTCAGACACTTAGGATATACCTGTTGTATGTTTCATACAAAGGAATCAATCTATGTAGTCATGCTCCAGTCCCTCTCCCATCTCCCCTCTCTCTGTTTCTCTCTGTCTCTCTGTGTCTCTCTACAAACATATATATGACCTGGATCCAGTTGCTTCATGTTCCTTAAGCATCTCTGTTTGTTAATCTATCTGGGCTAGGGCTAGAAGGAAAGGAAAGTCGTGTCAATGCTATGCGTAAAGCTATTTCCAACACTTCTCCAGAACCTAACCGTCAGCTCCTACAGAGGTATGCTCAAGTTTGAGAACTCCCACCACAATGATTTCTTGTATTCTCTTTTGCAAGTTTGTGCAGTGTTTGGAAACCTACATCTCTTTGTTTATGTGCTGTTGCTTGGATGCAGCATGTCATTGTTGTTTCACATGGAAAATGCAGACTTAAAAAAAAAAGATGGGGTTGGTTCAGATTGTTGAGGATGATGCGAGCAGTGTCAGCTCATGCTGCACAGAACCGAATGACTGCATCAGCTGTAGCAGCCTGTATGGCACCATTGCTGTTGCGTCCTTTGTTGGCTGGTGAATGTGAACTTGATGACAATTCTGATGTTACTGCTGATAGTGAAACACAGCTCTTAGCAGCCACAGCAGCTGCCAACAATGCCGTGGCAATTCTGACAATGTTGCTCGAGGATTATGATTCTATATTTGAAGTAAGTCACAACATGCTACACTCCTCATCTTTTTTGTAAGCATGCAGGAGTGAGTGGCTTGAACACCCATGATAACATATTGGGATCTGAATGTCACATGTGAGATCAGGAGGAGGATGTGCAGCAAGGCCCACTGTCATCACAAAGGTATGGTGGGCACATGGAGGCCAGGGCCAGTGATGCCTCCTCAGAGGATGATGATAATGATGATGAAGCATCACATGTAATCTGTGATGTAGATGGGGGTTACCATGATGCTCCCAACAACCTTCGAGAGGACATTGATGTGGATGCTGAACGAGCATTATCTGGCACCTTCAGTGAAAGCAGTGGAAACCTTGGCAGCAATCCTTTTCATCACAAGGTGAGTCACAAGATGAATATCCGAATCCCTTGTTTTCCCTTCAATTTCAGTAGCATTCAGCAATCAAAAAATTCCCACCTAGCATCTCCTCTTGTGCCTGTCAAATATAGAGAGTTTGTAAGGAATGTCATCAAGAGAGTAATCTGCTATTCCTCCAGAAACGTGAGTGATGCTTGGAGAGAGTTTGGTTCTGAGGTAACCTTCAAGCATGTCTTTGTTTGGCTTTGACCTCGCAAGGTCAAGCAGTATTCATAGGATAGCAGGTGCAACCTGGCTAGGTGGACACACAAGATCCCATAGAAACTCTGAAGTTTCGCACCTTAGCTGAAAAAAGCCTTGCAATGGGTGACTCCCTAGATATCTGTGCAGCAAAGACACCCTTCTCTATCCAGTGAGCAGGAAAATGGTTTAGACAACTGGGACAGGGCAGTTTCCATGAGAATACAGGCCTTGAATATCATGATCCAGTTGACATTCTGGTTGATCCCTCCCTCCAGGTGTTTGAACATCGTAATCCAGACTATGAAGTTTCTGCTGGCTTTGGTTCTTTGACCAGTCGTAAGGGGAGCACAAAACCATGGTGTCAATCAGTGAACCTGGGGATTGATGAGCAATCTAATGTAGCACCCGCCCTTCGCCTGGAAAACAGGGGGGGCTTGAACATCAGCAAAAAGGGCTGTGAAGGGTCTCCATGGGGTGATAGCAGATCCCCTCCTTTCAGCAACACCCAATCCAGAGGGAATGGCCCAAATGTAAAGGTGAAACCATGTGGATCAACGTCAAGCCCCAAGCAGACATCTCTTTGGGGATTCTCTTCAGTAAGCTCCTTTTGTCTCTTGCAGGGTGCACAAGGTCACAGTCCAAGTGGTGCTCTCAGTAGTTTCTACAAGTCTTTTTTTAACCTTCAATTTCCAGGAACTTTGGATATGAACCTGGAAGATCTGCACATTTCCATGAGCTGATGATTGAGGATTGAGTTTGGATTTCAGTTCCATCGATCCCTGGAATTGTTAGTTAAACTACTCATATAAGATCAAGCAAGTAAGCCTCACATTCTCCCTAGCTGTAGATAGTTCTGCACCAAGCTGAGTTATAGTGGCTATGAATCTGCTAATGACTGTGTCATGGTTCACAGGCCAACACCAAGACTTCAAACATGGATGTCAATGACTCATCTGGAGAAGAAGAGTAAGTTCTAAAAGTGCTGGTTTGGATCTAGAGCAGCAGTTTCTTTATTCATTCTTCAGAAAAATCTTTCCACATGGAGGAACATCTACAGGAGCATCATGATGGCAATAATAGTTTCCCTTCACCACCTTCATGCAGTGTATGTCACTTGGTGTTCCACAGAATGTCCTGCTGCTTCCTGAGAGATGCCCATATAAGAGTTGTCTACTTGAATTTGGCAAAATATATACTTTGGTTCCATGTGAGTTAGTGGTCTGTCATTCTGCAGTTTGGCCATACATCACTTGGAGGTCATACGAAATGATCTTCGCAATCGGATTGCCAAAGAGGTATGTGCCATTTGTATTCTGTCATTTTTTCTCTGCCAATCAGCTAGAAGCATAACAGGTCTTTATTTCATCTGTTCTTGTGCAGATCAAACTAATGACACTGACTTGTACCCATTTATTAGTTTTAGCATACGAGATTTGAGGATTCTGCATGACATTCTCAATGTATCAGGTCAAAGACAATGCATCTCTGCAAGCCCATTTGGAGAGAAAAAAACAAGAACTGCATGAGCGACGTGTGGCCCTTGAGCAAGATGTGAGAACCTAATGCACTTATGTGCCATTGTTTTGTGTGTTTTTCCTACTCAGACTGTGTGTATCAAACCCATGCCTTGGGTATATGAACATGTCACAAATGATTGGGCATAAAATAAAAACTGGAGTGTGGGTGGGGCTTTTACCAGGTTGCAAGATTGCAGGATCAACTGCAAACAGAGCGAGACTTAAGAGTGGTTTTGGAGACCGGCCTTGGGGTGTCAGCTGCCCAACTTTCTGCTGCAGAAACCTTTGATTCAAAGGTTTGTATTTGCCCCTAAAAACTAGCTGCAGAATGACTGAATGGATTGCAAAAAGAATGGAATTCCAAATTCATGCAAGAGTGCAAAGCACACAAATATAGTTGCCACAGATTTGCTTTGCCACCCTTTGTTCTCAGTGTGCTGCAGATTGACAACTCTCAATCCTAAAGGTGTTTTCCTGTGGGCTTTTTTTCTGGAGTAGACGCAAGCAGATGTGGAGGAAATAGCAGCTGTTGAAGCTGATGTAAAACGTCTGAAACAGAAAATGGCTGATCTCCACCTCCAGTTGAACCAGCAACACCAATGTGTATCACTGGCAGGTTCATCTGATTATCAACACCATGTACAAAACTTTCAATCTGAGCAGTATGTCACAATTTCACTAACTTGAAATATGCTCCCCTTATACATCTGGGTTTTTCAGTTTGGGTCTTTTGTGGTTTTTGATGTAGTTGATGAATCTGTCCTCCCAGAAAATGCCCAATCCTCCTCCCTCCCACCCTTTATCTGCATTATGATAGTAGGGTATGATTTCTTTGTGAGTTGCAAGATTCTGATTGATATGTGTGGTACTTCCTCATTGGCTCAGTATCCTGCTAGCTTGCTTGCTTGCTGGCTGTGGACTCAGCATTAAATCTCCTGCATGAGGATTATTGGTCTGAGACAAAATTTCGACTTTTCAGGAGAACACTGCAGCAGGAGTTGAATGCCACACTGGTGCTCTGCCATCATGAGAAGCAAAGGAATAAGGTGCAGATTTATTTTCCAATTTTTCCCAGTGCTGCAATCTTGAAGTGGGCTACTAGAATTTAGCAATCATCTTATTTTGACAATGGAATCAAGAGTGACACAGTCTAGTGGAAGGTGCTATGAAAACTTGTGCTTCTTGATTTGACCCCTCTGGATTTCTCTTGTGTGAAATTCTGATATGCTCAAGACTTTGCTCATATTGATCCCAGCAGGACTAACATTACAGGAAATTTTGCTTGGCTGTCGGGGGGCCTGCTATGCTGTTTGTTGTTCAAATCATGCAGCAAATGGAGTGTGAAGGTGGGCAACAAGACGAAGAGGCAGCTGCACTTGAGCACATTGTGGCCCAACAGAGAAATGCACTTGCAGAAGCAAAGGTAGTGGTTCTGCACTTCCATCTCTTTCTTTCTTTCCACCTCTTCTTCATATATCATTCTATCTTCTCTCCTTGTTTCTGACTATATGTGGTAACCCTTTAGATGTGAGCCATGCAGTATGGGTGCAGTCCAAGATGATTCCTCTGACACTTGTCCAATTGAAATTTTTCAGATTGCCTGACCTTTTGATAGAGGACCTGGTTGTACATCCAGGTTGCATATTCGTGATTGTAGTTTTTAAACTTGTCAATTCTGTATGTTCTTAATTCAACAAGTACCTGAAGAAGCCAAATCTGGGAATAGGGAGAATGTACAAGAATTGGCTTCCTCATCTGTGTCGGTCATTGTGCAGGAAGCACTCATGGCTGAGAGAGAACGGGGTGCAAATTGGCAGTGTCATAGTTCCGCACAACCTGGTATTTCAGTAACAAGTGATCGTCAAACACTTCAGCCACCAGCAGGGCCTTCAGCTGCCGGCAGGCAGTTTGCCTGGAGATACCAACCAGATCCCTCGAACGTTTTGGATAATTCCAATGCTGATCATAAACGTGCATCTCCAACGAATGCTTCTGAAGTGGACCATGTGAATGGAACGAGGCTCCCGCTAGATCCAGAGGTAATGTTCATGGAAGAGGCTTTCACTGCTCAATATAGTGTTTGAATGTTGTAGAGTATGAGACATTGTCTCCTAGTAGGTTCCCCAATGTAAATCCATCAGATATAGGAATTTGTACAAATGTTTGGATGACGGTGTCTTTTTGGTCAATATACTTTATAAGCTAGACATAATGTAGCAATTCTTACTCTCACAACTGCAGGTTCATGTGCCTTCAAAGCAACAATCTCCAACTGCATCAGCAGCACTCCTTCAACTTGCCGCACGCCTCAATTTCTTCAAGGAGCGCCGCTCCCAACTTATGGATCAGCTGAATAGCTTGGATCCAAGCCTGGTACCTTCCTCTCTCAGCAGTCATGACCTCATACCCACTCCACCATGACTAGCCCATGAATGTTCTGGCAGCTGGTCTAAAAGTTTGCAACTTTCTCATTATTTGGTCTCCACCTACTTGGTTCAGGTTTGAGCCATTGTCAAGTTGTACCTGATTCACATTGCAGTGAATCAGGTACAACTGAGGTTGTAGTGGTCACTACTCCATACTTACATTCATTGTCTCAGATTAAGGTAAAGATGACAGGTGCTTGTTTTGGATCCCAAGTGTTAAAACAACTTACAGTTAGCAGATGTCTAGGTTGAAATGTGCAGCTCAGAAATATGTAGAGAAGAAGATGGAATATTTGATTGGCTGGATGTGGGTTGTGGAACATGTAATTCCATTTTCTATGTTCCAAGTTTCACAAGGTTTGTGGAACATGTAATTCCATGTTCCAAGCTCCAGAAGTGAACTTGTGAAAAGCTGGTTTTACTGAACTTTGCTCAATATGTTGTGGAGTCCTTGATGATTCTTTCCCTGCCTGCTGATCTGCATGATTGGAGAGACATGTAGCTATCATGCACAAGCTATCGTACAATGAATTTCAACATGACTCATTCTTGCTTGGTGTGGCCAAGTGGATTGGTTTTGTGAACATTCTTGTATGAACAAACCTTAATGAGATCCAAGAATTGTTCCAGTTCAGCTTTTGTGAATCCCGAAATTATTTTAAGTATGCAACCCAGAACCAGGTTCCTGGTTTTGATTAGTGTGTTGAACCAAAAAAACAACTAAAAAACTAGAGTTGGGGGCTAATTGGAGGTTAACTAGTAGTTAACCACCAGTTCCAATCCGGGTTACCTAGAACCTGAGTAGTAACCACATAGTTTTGCTATGTTTCAGATTGTTAGTGGTGGTTGTCAAGAATAAAATGATCGTCAAGTTTTGATGGGTAGGTGCTTATAACATGGGGTTTACCTTGTTCAAAACTCCTAAAAAGGGTGAAAATGAATGAGGAAAAGATGAAAATAGTTTTCCTTGTTGGGGAAATCCATGGGATAACTTTGCATCTTGCAAGCAATGTATCAAACATTTGTGTATCATTACATGATCATGATTGGGTTCTATTGTCATTTAGGTAGCTATGGCAAAATCATGGAACACGACCATGATGAATTTCTCAAGGTTCAAAGGTGTCTAGGGTTTGCACTTGTTTGCTTCATTTTTTTTCCTTTTTTTTTTTACAAATTGATTGTGTTGTTATTTTTTTTTAACTTTAGGATTTGGGTGAAGGATTTTGTTTGCAAACTGAGTGTTTTTTTATGATATTTTTTGCATTTTTTATTGGGTTGGTGTCTATGTAGTTGTATGCCTTGAAAAGTTAATGAACAAGGAAAAATAGAGGAGCTAGTGTTTTGTATAAAAGAGGATAAGAAATCAATTTTTAAGCACCTCTGTTTCCCTTTCCCTTTCTTTCTTTCCTTTCACCTACCCCTATGCTTTTCTTTTTCTCAACAATAATTTCAAGTAGGAACAATTTCAATGCACATGTTTTTTTTGAAAGTTGATCAATGATGAGCATGTGAAAGTGAATGATGTTGCTAGTAAAATGTTGTCATGTTCATTGCTAGTTTTTTAAAAACATTTTCATTATTAAATATGTAATATCATTCATCATCTCAACCATCATCTTGAGGGTATTAGCAAAAAAGGTTAAAAATAGGCTTTAAAATAAATACAACTTGAATGCAAAATATTGCATTTTTTAATTCCTCAAGAATTAGTGAGTTGAACAACAAATTAGAAATCGTTTGTTTATCATTGCTAGATTTTCATGAGCTTCAAATTTCCACCCAAAAAAAACCTGAGTAATTTACATTTTGTCCAAAAAACAAGCGCAAGTTCAAGTTCACATTGTGCACATGGTAATGAGCCCAAGTTCAAATTCACATTGTACACCTTGCAACCAACTTGAATTCCAATTCACACCCATGATGAGAAAGATAAAGGGTTATGATACAATACAAGTAAAGTTCAATTTTGTTATGTTTGTTTTAAGTGCATTTGCATATGTCCAATAATAGGAAATATGAACATCATTTGATCAATTGTGCATTTTTCACAATTTGAGTCAATTCACGCTACTAAATTAATAACTAAGTAGAAGGTAACAATAAGTTGTGTGAATTCCAACAACAATCGAATCAAAAAAAAAATTGTGATAGCAAAATTTATTTTAAGGTTATCCTTGTTTTTCACCTACCTATTACATGTAGTTTGAAAACTTGGTTATTTGTTACACGTTCACAGATGCATTGACAATTTTGAAAGTTTGTTATTTCCTTTTTGTTTCAATTGTATCAATTTAAATAAATATATGTATTACAAAACTAATATGTTGTAATCCATTATATTAATGTGAAAAAGTTTCTTGTGTTGCATATATTTTAATTATTTCCATTGTATGGGCTTATTTTGAACCACCTTTGCTTTAAAACCTTCTAATACACTTACAAAGCTTATCAAATGTGTTTTCAACATTTTATTATTTTGGATAAAAGTCTAATGTGTAGTTTTTCTACATATTTTCTCTGGCTTTTTAACCTTTTTATTTAGTTTCAAAATTCAAATCATCACCCTTAAGAATGAAGTTAATAATGTTTCACCCTATAATGTAAAAGTTTAGTGAAATTAAATGAAACAAAACAACTCAAAAAAAGAAGCAAACGAAGATAACTTTGATTCGTGAATAAACATTCATAAAACCATATCATAGTTTCATGAAATTTTGTGGGTTTGGATTAGATGCAGACACAATAATATTTTTAAAAATATAGTTATAAAACATCCAAAAAACATTTGATTATTTAATATCAACTCCCAAACCAACCTTCATTATGAATCTATGGGTCGTTTGTTCTTTAAATTATGAAGTTTGTTAATTCTTTTCCAAGTTTTTCTAAGGTTTTTTCATAGGTTGAATTTTTAAATTTTAGTCATCAATATTAAAATGTTAATGTATTAATGTTTGAACAATACATTATGCAATACACTTATGGAATGTAAAATGTGATGTTCAATTTTATTTTATTTTATTTTTAAAATTTTTAAATTTGTAAAAGTATGTTGTACCAATATATTAATTTAGACAATGTCATATGATGTGCACTAAATTTTAATGTATTATCATTAATGCAACGTTTCAACTCTACAAGCTTATTCATCTTGTATTGAAATTGTGAATGTAGATTTTTAAAATGTTGGAATGACACATTTGATTTTTCAAATTATCAAAAAACAAAAAATTCATAAACTCGTTAAAGAGCATGTATTGAATGGTAAGAAAATATGATTATTTGTATAAGGCAATTTAGTGGTGGATGTAATAATCCTTCCTAATACATTTGAGTTGTTTGAAGGCCAAATTTTTGTTTGAGTGGACTTGGATATTGTTAATTGAATTTGGCAATGTATTATTTGATATAACTCACATTTCTTATCCAATAGTGGCATCTACTAATGTATAATGTGAAATTACATTTTTATCCATTAATGTATTGAAATTCTTTTCATGATATCATTAATTGAATTTTTAATGATCAAAAAAATACATTGAAACACAATTTTTAAAGTTAACTAATTCAATATGACAATGTATAATGGCATATTTTATTGTATCATATATTCCTTGATTTAGAAAATACTTTCAAATTGATTTTGTAAATTATGCATTTTGTGAATTATCATATGCAATTATTTATATCATATATTTTGAAATGTCATATATCAAAGGTATCAAAATAAAACAATTATGTCTTTTGGTGTTTTGTTATAATGTACAATAAGTGACTTACAATTATGAATGTGTATTAATGTTTTGGATGTCATGGATGTAGTTTTACAAATATGTACCAAAATAGTTAAAACCATTGTTTAATTTTGTGTATTTAATAGTTTAGGAAAAAAAAACTATAAATGGGCTTTTTTTTATATAACTTTATTTGATATACATATTTTGAAATTTTGAAATCAATTAAATGAATAAAAAATACTCAAAAATATTTTTATAGTAGTTGTAACCATTGTTCTTGTAGAATAAATTCATTCATATCTAACTATTTTTGGACAATTTTACTACTTACCTACTTATATATTTCTAGGGAAAAATACTATAAACCTTAACATATAATATAAATAGCATTTTGTGGTAAATTATTAATTTTCTTTTAAAGATATTTTAAAATATTTCAAAAAAAATTCTCAAAAAAATTATGGTTTAAAACAGCAAATGTGGCTCAACACTAAGTGATTGCACCTTAATATATTAATTTATTAATGTATTAATATGTCATTGTATTAATTTATTAATGCATCAATGTATCAAAGGTTTTTTGGGCAATATATTGTTTTATTAATGTTTCATCACATGCCCAATTGTGAAAAATGGAAATGATCATGCATGAAAATCTTTAAATATTTAACTAAAAGGAAATTAAATAAAAAATGGTAATTAAAAGTTATTTTTGAAACAAGATACTTAACTTGTTACGAAACAGGGTTAGATAAAAAAAACTAGCTTATGAAATTAAAATTAAACAATTATGAGAAATTTCCCCAAACGGTGTGATGATCATTATCGATGTGAACTGGTAGTTTTCCATGAGCGCCATGGCTGTGAAACAACTTTTTCCACTCGACATGTGCCAAATGGCAACTCCTCGGGGAAAAGGCTGTCCAACTCTCTTAGCCACGACGCGAGCTGCGAATGCAGATTTGTCTGCACAAATTTTGTGGCCCAAGCATTCGCAGACTGTTTCAGTTCCTCTTGCGACCAGGTTCCTTTGTCTCCCGCATTTCTTTTCTTAGTGTGCCGGTACCTAAAAGGAAAGAAATTCGCACGCCATGAGGAAAAAAGTAAAATAAAAATTTCTGAATGAGCATCCATCCTGATTACAAAGTACTGACTTGTCCACGGTGAGATCGCCACGACAGACACTGTGCCCAAACAACGTCATTCGAGACTCTGGAGAACAAGTGCGGAGCATGGTGCCGCCGTACTAAAAGAGATCTTTTAACGTCTGAATGTGCTCTGAAGCTTAGTCGACGGAACAAATGCATGCAAAATGATGGCCATCATCTCCCCATTATGGATCAACATAAAGTTTTCATAAATCTCTTGAAAATCGTCGAGATTCAAATAATGTCCCTTGTTTTCCTTTAGAAATGAGGTCGGGATGCCCATGCCTATTACCTTGCGCACTGAATCGGGGACACTATGCCCAGTAGCACAAAAATGTCGGATAATGGAAGCACTTTCCTCGGCTCCCCAATGCTTGGTGAAGTTCAATTTTTTGTTCCTAAAAATAATCCGCATCATATTACAAGGAATACCTTCACAAGCGAGTTAAAAAAAAAAAAAAACCTTGAGCTGGAGCAAACAGTTACATCGAATTGTGTTTATAAATGAGTTAAATTTTTCAAATCACAAATTGTTGTGTTTATAAACAGTTACGTGGTTCATCACTAAGTGATTGCACATTAATATATCAATTTATTAATGTATTAATATGTTATTATATTATTGTATTAATGCATTAATGTATCAGGATTCTTTGGGCAATATACATTGTTTAATTAATGTTTCATCACATGCCCAATTGTGAAAAATTGAAATGATCGTGCATGAAAATCTTGAAATATTTAGTTAAAAGGAAATTAAATAAAAAATGGTAATTAAATTTTATTATGATGGATTTTTTTAATGATATGGTGATTATATATCAATTTGATATTTTGTTGAAAATTTTCAAATTTGAGAAAATGTAAGTGATAAATGTCAACTAGCTACAATTTTTTAAATGATGGGAAATGTAGACTAAATGTCAAATTTTTATATGTAATCATTATTTATCAAATGTGGAATGCGATAATACATTGAATATATTGTTCACACCATGTGCCATTAGCATATTATTATTTTTCAACTAAATAAATAATTATTTTACCCTACCCATATAAATTTGATAACATAATAACCTCTTGTTCATGTATTTTGAAAAAAACTTGACCTTATTATGTTTGGCACATGTGCATGTCAACTTTCAATTAAATTTTTAAATGTATTAAAAAATGTAACAAAACTTTTTTTAATGTATCAAAAAGCACATGACAAATAATAATTGACTATAGTTGAAAAGTGATGTGAAACCTAAATTAAGTGTCATGTTTGAAATGTAACCATGTATTTGTCATGTGTGGAAAAATTCTTAACACAGATTCTATTGTTTACACAATGTGAATATTATATTGTTATTCCTTAGTACATTAGCACCTACCTTATAGTAACCATAGACCTAAAAATATAACAACCTTTTGTCCATGTATTATGAAAAAAATCTTTTTCTCTTATTTTGTTTAAACATTTCAAGTGAAAAAATGCTCAAAGTCTATTAAAAAGTCTTTAATGTATTAATATTTAATATAATAAAAAAATGTGACAAATAACAATTGGTTATAGTTGGAAGTTGGGAAACATAAATTATATGTTAATTTTTAATATGTAATCAGCCATTTGTCACATGTGGGAAAAAAATGGTTATATATGGAATGTATTGTTCACAAATGTGCGAATAATGTTATTAATACATTAACAACTATCTTATAATAACCATATACATAGAAATGTGACAATTTCTAGTCCATGTATTTTTTTTCTAAATTCCACCTTTGCTATGTTTAAACATGCACAAAAAATTTCAGTTGAGAAAATATCTATTGTATCAACAAATCTTAAATTAATTTATTTAAAATGAAAAAAAATTGATTAGAATAAATAATGGCAAGAAATGTAAACTGGGTGTAAATTTTTAGTATCTAGATGCACAATGCATGAGTAGTGTAATAATGTTTTTTGATACATTAACAACCATCTTATAATATTTATAAACATAAAAGAATGATAACTTTTTGTCCATGTATTTTGAAAAAACTTAATGGCCCTTACTATGTTTAAACATGCATGCCAATTTTTAATTGAATATTTTTCAAATGTATTAAAAAACATGTGACAAATAATAATTAAAGCCCTATAGTTGAAGAATCATGGGAAATGTAGACTGCTTGTCAATTTTTGATATGCAACCATTTCTTTGTCATGTGTCAAAAAAATATAATACATGAAATGTATTATTCATGCACCACATGTGACTAATGTATTAGTATTTTTTAATACATTAATAGTTACCTTACAATAACCATAAAATTAAAACTATCGCAACCTCTTATCCATGTGATTTGAAAAAAAATTCTCACCTTTATTTACAAAATACATGTGTTTCATGGGATTCATGATGATAATATAACTTAATGCATGATGACACAATATATTTTAATACATTATAATTTTGATGCATTGCAAAGTAAAGTGAAATTGTCATTGGTATTTATAATGTTTACCACTAGGTGCAATATATTTTTACTAAAAATTTCATTATTTTTTATTCACACATGCACATATTTTTGAATTAAAGTAAGATGCCCATTAACTCAAAAAGGTACAAATGTAAGCACTTGGAAACATTTGTCATCAAAACCTTATGATCATTTTATGTTTAAGGTTTTGGTTCTAGTTTTAGAAATCAAATGCAATTTCAATCTAATTGTAATCTTAAAACTAAGTCCACTTCTATATTCAATTCCAAAACCAGATCCAAAATAAAATGGGGTTACAATTTAGATAAGCCTATAGTGACAACAATATATTTCCTTGGATAATTTAACACATACATTAATTGATTAACACATATTCAAGGTTGATATTTATTACCTAAATTAATTAAATTAGTTCAAATTCCCAACCTCCATATCATGATAAAGTTGATAAAAATAACCACATTTATGCATAATAGCCCTAAATAGAATCAATAAATGAATAACATGTAAACAAAACCTTCCATGTGACAAACAAATTTTATTTTCAACAATTTTTGTGGATTTTTTAACTGAAAAGGGGAATTTTTGGAATTTTTTTCCCTTATTTTAAATTTGATTGAATTTGTTAAAGTTTTGGGAAAAGATTCCAAATTTGTTTAATCACAAAACTGAAAAGAAACCCTAATGATAACCTTTCTCAAAATCCACCCATTAAAAGAAAAAAAAAACCAAAAAATTGATATCATTACATATTTGATGAATATATATTGTAGCAAAGAAAAAATATTAATATGAAATGAACTTAAATGTAAGTGAAAATTTATTGATTTGTATATTCAAAGTTATTATTTTAAAAAATTTAGAACTAAAGATGAAAGACAATGTTGTAAGTCTTATTATTCATTAGAAAACATGGAATCCTAAAAATCTATGAATGTTGTTTTTTTGCATTGAAACAAAATGGTGTGAAGACAACATCCATTTTGTTTAAACATAACTGGATTGAAAACTATACTTGATAAATAATATAATTTTAGGAGAAAATGCATATGATTTGATATAATCACTAGAAAAAAAAAACCCAATATGTCACCAGCGCATTTACATCTACTTCATATTATTTTATTTTTGCAACTAAATTTTTGCGTTTTATAGCTATTGTGACATCGTGCTAACATTAAATGAATCAACTACAACTAGCTTGTAATTAGTTTGCAATTAAATTAATTCACATCTATAAATTGGTTGGATTTATCATCTAAAAATAACCATTTAAAGTTTCATTAGTCATAAGCAAAGTGGTGCTTAGTTGCAATTGACACATGTCTATATACATCAATTATAATAATTAATTGATTTATGATTAACCTAATACTCATAATATTTAATTTATGTTTCAAATTAATATTCAAAATATTCACATTTTAATTAAAGTCATTGATATGATTATTGTAATTATATTAATTTCACTACATTAAATTTCTTATAATTTCAAATAAATTAAACATATTCCAACATAGACTATTATACTAAATATTTTTATATTTTTAATAACAATGAAATTGTTGTAATTTATGTATAATTATTATAAGATCATAATAATCACTTTACTTATGCATTAATTATATAGACACATAATTTATAATTCAACTTACTTATTCATAATTTTAATTTGTATTATTGTAAGAATTGCATTCCAATATACTAGGATACTTAATTATGTATTTCCAATATATTTTTGTTACTATATCTTAAAGTTTTAGACTAATTTTCCTACAAATTTAAAATAATTATAATAAATTATTTTACTTATTATTTATTACTACTTATTAAAAATAAATAAATAATATTACAATATTAATTTTCACATTAATTAAAATGATAGTTCCAAATCATATAAAATAACTCTTGTATTTACAAAACCTATGTTTTAATAATAATACTTAAATTTTATATCATGATTGAAAGGTATGTCTTATAATTAAGATTTTTTTTCAAAATTTTATAATAATTTCAAAAAACTCAGCAAAGTTGATGTAATTAATCTATTTTTTAAAAGAAAAACTAAGTAATTGTATGTATTACTCATTATTTACTTATTTACAGTCAATTGTTAATATGAAAACATAAAATTTTAAATTAATAATTATTATTCTAGAGTAACATCAAATCAGTGTGATTACTTAATTATTTGTAAGTTAGAATTACAATATTTGCATAATCAATTTATATTTAAACTTAACTAAATATATAATTTATAATTTATAAATTTAATTATTATTTAATTTACTGAAATAATCATAATTTAATGAAAATGATTATGTTATGACCATAACTACATGGATTCTAATATAATAAATTAACTTGTTTATTTTCTATAACTACTTGTCCATAATATGTTAGTTTCATAAATAATTATAAATGATAATATTTATTAACTATAAGTCACAGTAAATAGTTATTGTTAAAACAAAGATTTTTATATTATATAATTTATATTCTTACAGTAAAATAAATCAATTACTATAATTAATGTTACATTACTTTGAAATCATTATAATTACTTTAAATAAGAATCAATTATATTAATTTCATAATTATTTTTTAATTGAACGTAGTTATTCACAATATGTAATTTATAACTTTAAATCTGAATTAAAATTTTGGAAAAATATAATGTAGTTAAAATAATTAATTGGAGGAACTATTATAAAATATTTTTTTTATTAATTTTTTTGTAATTAAAAATATTAAGGCATGTTTAGTATATTATTTTATTTATAGTTATTAATTACCAATAGAAAAAAACATTTATTTAATCGACAACAATTTTTACAATAATAAATATTAATTATAGTAATTAATTAATGGTACTTTTTAAATAATATTTTTTGTTGGAATTTATTTTCGACTAGCAATTTAGTTTTTCATTATTTTTAATTTGAAAAAAATATTTATAACAGTTATTTTTAGTATAATAATTTAATTATTTTTCCATTAATTATATTATTTATAATTCGTCCAGATTTTTAAAAGTAAGGAAATATTTTTTAATATTTTAATATTTGTATTTATCTATGAATTATGTATTGACAAGTTGTGAGAAACTAGAGAGCTAATTAGTGAAATATTACAAATTTATTAGTTATTGAAATAGTTAACAATGAATATTTAATATTTGTAGTGTATAGTTTATACTTTAAATATATATTAAATTTAATTATCTAATGAGCCATGTACTTAAATTGTTTAAAAATTTAAAAATTATGAAGAAAAGCCATGAAGAAAGTTTTGAAGTTGCAATTTAGTTAATGAGGAAGTTACAACTTCAAAATTTGTCTCATATTGTTTATTTTCCAATCCTAATTTGAACACTATATAAACAAGGGGTGTGATCATGCAATTTCACATTTAAAAATGTGTGTACATGGGGTGTGCGATTCAAAAGGCTTAACCAAAAACAAAAATAATAATTATGCACAATTTCAAACTACCTACCTCCCCAAGCTATTTTTCTACCTAGTTAAATAGGTGCCTAATTTGACCTCCCCATTTAGGTTGACTTACGTACTTACCTATCGAAGTACCTACTTATATGAATGGGTATTTAGCCTAGGAAAGTAGCATGTACCTACCTAACTTTTTACTTAAGTAGGTAGGTAGGTATTTTAAGTTTATAAACATTTATTTATGTACCACCTACCTAGGTTTGTATAACCTAATATTAACATTTTGTATGAAATTCATTAAAAAGTGCCACATGGCATATTTACATTGGGCCACATGTCATAATATTAATCATCGAAAGATGTGAATCGAATGTTTCAAATTATTTCAAAATAATAATAATAATAATTTTAAATAGGTAAATATTGGAACACATGATAACACACCATTTGCATTCAATAGTGATCAAAATAATCACATCTTAGTCACGTGTGACAATACATTTATAATGGAGTCAAAAGATGAACTTGTATTTGTTAATTTTTTTCTTTCATCCAATAACCCTTGTTGTTTGTGACTAATATCACATGCGACTTGTCCAAGGCGACTAAAAAGATTTTAGTTGTAAATGTCACTTACGACTAAAATTTAGTTGAAGAGACCAATAGAAAATAAGTGTTTTTCTTCTAGTGAATTTTATTAGGTTATTGATTATTATATGCCACTAAACATTTTGTTGTTGTTTGTTGTATAGTAAACCAAATCAAAATGTGCAAAAAAAAGAATGATAAAACAACTTGGTGAAACAAAATATCAAATGTAGTGAAATTTGACCTAATTATTTCATTGCATTTTTAATCTTGTTTTGCATTCACCATTGTATAAAAGTATACATTATAAAAAAATTTGTTTCAAATCATAATTTTGTGTGTTATGTTGCATTTTATGTACATTGCTTGTTAGTGCAAAATTAATGGCATTTGTAATTGTATAATAATTTTATATAAGTTGATAGTATGGGCATCCATATTTTTTTGTTAATTGCAAAATTATTACATGTTGGATTCATTTCACACGTGATGTTAGATCATAATATGAAAATTTTCAAAATGGACAAGGTGGTCAAGGGAAAATGTGGCAATCAAGAAATTAAATTACGTGGTGAAACCTAACCTCAATACTATAATATTTGATCCATCTTGTTTTGAAAACCATCATTATGTGTAGATTGGAATTTAGATTGTATATAATTACCAATAATATCATTTGGGAATTATATTTTAATGATATGTTAGCTATGAAAATTCATGTATGTCGCAAAACAAACATGTTAATTAAATTATTTGCATTGTATTTGCAAAACAATTTTAGTTAAGTTGACATTATGGACATGTAACATTATGGTTGTCCCTATTATTATTATTATTATATATAATCTATTAATAATATAATTATTATTTATCATAATAATAATCTATCATATGGTTGTCCCTATTATGATTATTATATATCATTAATATTTATCATATTATATGAGTGATTTTCTATAATTTTATCATATTTAATAAATATTTTTTAAAAAGCAAAAACCGGGACCAAAGGTTCCTTTTGAAATCAAGAAGCCGACAACTCAGGTACTGTAGTCGGGAATTGGATGAAAAATCCGTTCCAAGAGGGATGTGACCGGCGGTCACATCGTCATCCTCTTCATCGTGCGTCGCGTTCTTCGGGTCCACGATCCAAAGTCGTGGTTCGTTCTCGGTTTCACGATCCAATAGCCCGGCGATGGATGAGGCGCCAGCCGTTGGATTCGGTTCCGTGGGAAAAAGCTTCCTGGGTTTTGCTTCAGGATTTATAGTTAGAGGCGGCAGTCACGCGGCGTGGATTGGTGGGTGGTTGGGTGGTTGGGCGGCGCGCTGGTTGCGTGCGCGCAAGCGAGCTTCGAGCGAGCTTCGAGCTTTGGAGGTTCTGGGCTTCGGACTCAGGTCTTGTGGAGGCGGAGAGTTGTGTAATTGTCGTGGTAGAAGGGAGAGGGAGCGAGTGAGTGAGTGACGGGGGAGATTAGGGTTGTGAGTTGTGACCGTGGGGGGCCGTGAATACAGTAACCACGGGGTTTTGTAGGCGGGGGGATATGTCGACCATTGCTCCCGCTGCTGCGGTTGATGTTGATCCTTGTAAGCTTCCTCAGATGATGGCCGCCGTCAAGGTGTTGCTTCGGGGTTTGGGAGAGGATGTGACGCGTGATGGACTCCTCAGAACGCCGCTACGAGTAGCTCAAGCTTTTCAGGCGGCAATTCAAGGTATTTTCAATCTCTCTCACTCACTGCCGCGCGCGGCAGATCGGGCGTTTTTTTCTTGGCAGGGTTTTTGGGAGATTAGTGTGTTTTCTGTTCGGAATATGCGTGCTTGTGCTTGCGTGTGTTTGTTTGCGTGTGTTTGTTAGGGTTTCTTTTTTCCTTTTTCCTGTTGCTGTTCGTGGTGGTGGAGAGGATTTTGCGAGTTGAATTCTGGGGGGATGCTGTTTATGGTCGGCTGGATAGTTGAGGGAGGCGTGGGGAGTTTGGTGGAATGTTTTGTCTTTTGCACATTGCAGAAGATGGCAGTAAGCAACAAAAGGGGGGGGAGGTGCATGACAAAAGGGATGGGACGGTGTAGGGTATCAGCAGTCAGCGAAAGAGATAGTAGGCGGAGCTTTGTTTGCGGAGGTTGGAGCTGGTGGCGGCAAAGGGAGTGGGGGTGGATGTGGAGGCATGGTAGTGGTGCGCAACATTGAAGTATATGCTCTGTGTGAAGGTTGCCTCCTGCCCTTCAGACTGCGCTGCCATGTGGCCTACATTCCTTCAGGGGAGCGTGTGGTTGGACTGAGCAAGATTGCACGAGTTGCTGAGCTTTATGCCAAACGGCTCCAGACTCCCATCCAATTTGTGGAAGAACTGGCCCAAGCTTTTGCAGATGCTCTAAATCCAGAACCTTTGGGTGTGGCAGTTTTGGCTGAGAGTTGGCATCTGCAGTGGCCAGGTGTGTGTGTGTGCTCTCTTTTTTTCTCAACAAATCTGAAGTAGAGCATTATACGAGCCCGGTTTAATGCCTGATTTGAACAAAATCCATGACAAACCACTTTTGTGTTGGCTGCATTGGACCTAAAAATAGGCTCAATACCCTGGCCTTGCAGGCACAATTGAAGAGGATGTTACCTCAAATGCCAAAGAGACAGTGGGATGGACTCCTCTCACAGTTTGTGCAGGAAGAGGCCAGTTTGAAGCCAAAGGAGGGGATATCTTTTGGAATGAGTTCATGGGAATCCTGCAACTTGAAGGCACCAATGTGACAAAACCTTGTGCAGTTGAGGTGGATAGCCCATGCTATGAGTGCAGTGGATGTCCCTTCTCCTTGTTTGATGCACATTTACCATCATGCAATGACAGTTTGGACGTGCTGCCCTCACAGCCCCTCTGCAACGGATTTGCAGACTTACACTCTGGGGCCAATGGTTTTCAGCTGCATGTAGACATCTCAGGCATTGATGCAGCAACAGCAGCTGTGCCTGAAATGATTGAAGCAGTTAAAGATCTGCTTCGTTTGGTTGGGGAAGATCCCTGTCGAGCACAATTACGCTTGACACCTTGGCGTTTTGTTGGTTGGCTATGGATGTCTACCCGAGGTAGCCGGGTTTCAGTCCCTGGCCTTGAGCTTGAATTAGACACCAAGCGAAATGGAAGCTCACACAAAGTGAATGTGCGTATGAATGGACTTGCTCAATTGGGAGTAATTTTAGAAACAGGTGAGGGGGCTGAAGTGATTGTAGGAGAGCTTGATTTGTCATTTTGTTCACAGTGTGAACATCACCTGCTGCCATTTTTAGGAGTTGTTCATGTAGGCTATGTTGTAGGAAAAGGAGGGGGACGTTTGGATAGGGTGAGCATGCAAAGGATGGTGCGGAGTTATAGCTGTAGGTTGCAGGTGCAAGAGCGATTGACACGGCAGATTGCTGAGGCAATAGGAGGCTCAGTGATGGTGGTTGTAGAGGCAAACCACATGTGTATGCTTGCACGTGGGGTACAACAACATGCCTCCTCCACTGTCACCTATGCTTCCCTTGGCATCTTTGCTTCTGATGCCTCAGCCCGCACAACATTTTTGCAGCTTGTTGGCAAAAGGACTAGTAGGTGATTGAAACCCAGCCTTTTGAGGAGTAGTCCTCACCCCACCTCCCATTTTCAGGTGGATTAATTGTATTAATTTGTTCCCGTATTGCGGCAAGATGGGTTGGCAATGATCAAATTCATGGTCATCCTAATATACATCTCTTTCATGTCAGTGTTGTCGTGTTTGAGTGCTAAGCCAAAAATCCTAACTGAGTCTTTCTGTTGCTTCTGGAAATGCAACAGAAACTCAGGATACTAATTTTTTATAATGGTTTGCCCAAAATTTTGGGCTGGTTATGATGTACTTACGATGGTCTGACATTGTGTGAGCAACTCTTGTAAGGCTATGATTTATGACTGCTCTCATTGTCATCAGGCTACCTTAAAAATATTGTGGAGATTTCTCTGCAATGTGATAGATATCTTTCATGTTTTGTGTGATTGAGGGTAGGGGAAACTTTTTTTGCATACCACATTCTTGAACCATGGACTGGCCTTCTGCCATCAATTATGTTCCCTTTTTGTGACTGGACAGGAACATTCTCAAAGGAAACCTATTGTCGTGTTCTGGAAGACGTCAGATGTGGTACGAAGTTCCAAGTTTCTTGGCTTTGTTTTCAAACCCGCAGCATGTTCAAGGGAGAGATGTAGCAGACATTCAGATGGACAAAAAAGGTTGCAATGCATGAGCTTCTGATAGAAAAAGTGATGGTACAATAAAGTGACAGAGCTTGTACCTCAACTTGAATTCATAACTCAGTGGTACAATATGATTATGATTGATGTTTGCACGAGCTTCTTGTTCAAATTGGATATAATTTTCGTCCATCGAAAAGAAGGTTACATGACTTTTCATCCTTCAACATGAGGGTTAATATATATATATGCAAAATTTGTGTTCTTGTATTAGAACCAATGAACCAAATAGATATGACATTTATCCACATATTTGCCCTTGGAGAAATTCTATATTATATTCAAAAACCATTCACAAGACTAGTCATTGTCATATAATTACTTGCACATATTTCAACTAACATGCGTTTTTTTCACAATAATTCATGATGAAAATCATTTGTTTCATTTTTTTAATTCGATAGTTTGAAATGAGAAGGACATGTGTTAGAATGTATGTCTTGCATAAAAAACCAAATTTTTTTATCATTTGTATTTTTGAATATTTTCTTATAATGTACCATTGTTTTAGCCTTGGTGTAAAATAAATATAGCATAGTATTTTGTAAAGGTGAAGGTTTTAAACAACTATGAATAATTATGTCTATGTCTTGTATAGTATGTGAAGATGTTAAAATTTTATTTAATATGTTAAAAAAAAATCATCTTTCTTTTCCATGATTTAATTTAGAGCATTTATAATTTTTATGTTAAGAAAATGTTCCAAAAGCATTGAAACCATCAATTTTAGGTTTTTAAATTCAAAAATATTCAAGCACACTTTATAAAAGTCAGTAGTCATGATTTCATCAAGACCATCTATAAATGCATTTTTTTTGTTTTGTAATTCATATTCTTTGGTCAATGAAAGTTAACATTTTGTTTCTTACATTTATAATTATCAAACATAATTGATCATAAGTTTTTATTAGGTTATCTTAATCTTCATTAGCTAATGCATTCAATTCATTATGATTTTTGTTTAATGGAATTGCAAGTGCAAAATGTGTTGTTCCATTAATATTAAGCTTTTCTTTTTTTATGTATGCAAGTTTCATAGTTTTTGACTTTAGAGGATTAGCATCAACTATTTTTTTTACATAACATCAAAGCATCTTTTGCATGATACACATGAATATAAAAGTTTTTCCAATGCTTGCACCTTTTATACAAAATATATGAAAAGGTTTTGATGGATTTTTTTTCTTGAATAAAATGTTATAAACAATAACATTATTATGTTTTCTCATGTTTGAAGAAAAAGTTTCATCCAATATGCTTTCATCTTATTGGGGAAATTTATTGTTCATTAATAATTATTATTTTTAGTGTATCTATTATGATTGTTTATGGTTTTCATATGATAAACATATTGTTCAGCTTGTTTGATATTAATAAAATATACATTTATGTGTGGATTTTTTGCATTGATGATTCATTCTTTTGATAAAAGATTTTCCCAATCCATTTCCATTTGTTTCATGATTTTTTCCATATATCTCCATTTCTATTTGCAAATTATCATGTTCATCTTGATAATTATTATTAAAACATTAATGCCATATATAAATTGATTGGGAACTTTTTCCATATGATATTTTCCCCAATACAAGCATCTTTCCATAAACCATATTTTTTAAAAACCTATTTCAAATTCATGAAAATTGATTTAATAATAATGACATGGATATTTGTGAATTGTGATAGTTAAATGAATCCCAACAAATATACTTTTCTATTTTCATGTTTTTCACCTGTTTTAATATCAAAATCAACAACATTTTTTTAAAAATCATATAAAGTTTCATTTTGATTGAAACCAATGATAGTTTATACAATAATTAGTTATTGCAACACATGGATCTAAAATAAATTGTGTGTTGTGATTGCTTTTCAGAAATATCTTATGTATATTAAATACATTTTTTGGAATATATCATTTGGTTCACTTTCAAAAAATATGGTTTTTAAAATTTTTATAATGCTAAAATGTAAATATTTCCATCTAATTGTAAGCTTGATTAAAATAAATGCTTGATAATTGGAATTCATACAAATAAAATTCTTGGCATAAACCCATATCAAAAAGTTTTGTGATAATTTACATTGTTATTTTACAATGTCACGGTAACCATTATGTTTTTCAACATATATTAATATTTTAGTGGATCTCATTGAAGGTTTTGGACAATGGAATCAACATTATTATGCATATATTGTCATACAAGTGTTTAAAAACACATTTTTTGAATGAATTTTCAACCAACAAATCTAAAATTCTAAATCGTCTTAGATTTAATTAATGTATATCAATATCATTCATCACAAAAAAATTCACCTACAACCCTAGTTTTGAAGTATATGTATAATTTTTCACCCTTTGTAACATGTATTATTTTGTCACATATATTTTTTATACATTCAAGTTTTTCATTTTTAAAAATTGATTAATTTAAATCTAAAGCTAATCAAATATACTTAAAACAATCAAAAATAATCCTATACATGATCTTCATACATTACCAGAAAAATTAAATGCAAAAAATTGTAAATTTGTGATAACAATTTTGGGGGGACTTAGTGTGCTTATGCCCATCATATTACGAATCTCTAATTTAGATTACATGCATGTATTGAACATCTCATTTGTTGATCCATGCAAAAATTATATTTTATTAATTAATGGTATTCAAGTAGCTCCTCTAAAAAATGCCCATGTACCAAGATTGAAATAACAACTTATGATTACAACAATTAAAAATTTTTTTAAATGATTTTTTCACAAAATTTTATGTAGGTGGAAATTTGAAGTTACATCTAGGAAAAAGAAAACTAGAAAATATAAGAATTCTTGATTTGTACATATTGAATTCTTTTGTAGTATAGGTGGTATCTATTGAAGTTTTTTTCTCTTGAACCAAATCATCCTTTTTCTGTTATTCTAACTATGCTTTAGTGCAAATGTAGTACATGTCATTTGCATGATATTTTTTAATCTTACAATAATATGCCCAATGTTTCAAAAAAAATTCCTATTCAATTGTAAAGCATTGAGGTTTTATGACGTTCACAAAATGTCCAAACTTTACAAAAATTGTTATTTGCCCTCTTTCAAGCTTTTTCTTGCATGTTTCAAGTAAAGGCTCAAATGAACATCTACATCACAAAGTGGGGACCCCTTTGTATTAGTGCTATTTAAATGCTTTCACAATACTTTTACAAGATGTCCAAGGTTTAGTGCTTTGTTCGTGTAAAATAGGCATTGAAACAATTTAGATTACATTGATTTAATTTT
>Ga0116227_10004752_pt1 | contig 29303 bp, 22 predicted proteins | sample S1TSphgellanicum_FD_89693 | JGI IMG/M metagenome (GOLD analysis project Ga0116227, IMG submission 89693) | Host-associated microbial communities from peat moss isolated from Minnesota, USA - S1T2_Fb - Sphagnum magellanicum MG | ecosystem: Host-associated > Plants > Peat moss > Unclassified... | reverse complement strand
GCCTATATATTTAAATTAAAAGTAAACTCTTCCCCATCTACCTATTCACCTATAAATTTAAAATGTGCTACTCTCATCTCCACCCACCTTCCGAACCCCCCATCTATTTATCCACCTACCTGCCCTTCCACCTTCCTACCTACCAACACTTTAAGTAGGTATCTACCAAACCCCACCTACATGGTTACACCTACCTACGTGGTTGCCACTCCAATAGATCCTCAACAATTGACAATGATGAGGAAAGAATAAAATGAAGGTATTGCATGGAGCTTGGTCTTATTCACTCAAACAAATAAATGAGGGGACAATTAAAATATTTGACAGACCTTATATAAAGGTATGGCAAGTTTTGCTTAGAGAATGTTTTCCATGGGGGTATTGTAAACCAAGTGGATAATCAAAGCAATATGAAACTCCAATTCAATTTAGACACATTTAATGTATGTTGTATTCAAGTTCATAAAACAAAATACTCAAGGAATGTGCAATACCCCATTTTGGGTAACCCTAAAATAGTTTGAGCTCCATATCATATCTTCTTAAACTTGAAGAGGTATTGTGTAGCCCTAACAAAACCTACAAGAAACGCAATACCCTCATTGGGCTATGCTGTAACACAATGGGCTGAATTATTTTGGTCCAAGCTATTAGAGGGGTATTACTCATGCCTAGAAGGATTCACTAAACATGCAATACCTTTTTTAGGGTGTCCCAAAAATACATTGGGTTCCATAACATATATTTTGACACATGGAAGGGTATTTATGTAACCTTATGAAAACCAACAAGGAACCCAATACCTTCATTAGTTATATTCTATAATTAAACACCACGGGGTCTACGTTATTGGAGAGGTATCGTTCATAGGGTATTCCGTAAACACCATGGGCTAAATTATTTTGGTCGAAATTATCAAAGGGGTATTGCTAATGGCTAGGAATATTCAATGCACATGTAATACCCCTTGTAATATCTTTGAAATCCTTTGGGTTCTATAACATATCTTTTGAAACTTGGAGGGGTATTGCATTACCATACCAAAATGTAGAAGGAAAGCAATACTCGCATCATATTGTGATAATATCCTAAACCATGAAACAAAAAAACATTTTTAAAAATAAAATTATTCCATTTTCAATATATCATGCCATACATATTGATTCAAGTAAATGAAGGTATTGCAAAATTGGTCACATTGATGTTAAAAGGTCATTTGAACAAAGTTATAGAGTTTAAATGTAATACCCATATCGTATTGTGATAATCCATTAACCATGAAACATAAAAATATTTTTTGAAAATTTGATTCCCCACCAATACATCATGAAATTCATGTTTTCTAAATTATTTATTCACCTTTCAATATGATATGACTTGTCATGAAACTTCTATTTCAAATTCTTTGCAAATGGATACCTATCTCTTCTTTATTCAAAAGACTTCTTCTCAAATTCTATGCAAATGGGTTCCCATATATCTTCTTTGTTCAAAAAAAAAAATTCTGAAGTTCTTTGCAAATTTGTGCCCATATCTTTTTTTTTCAAGATCTCCATGAAACTACAAGTTGCAAATCCAACTCATGAACAAATCAAATTTGTTCAAAGCTCCATAAAATCAACTCAAGTTTGAAGCTCCATCAAGAACTCTTTTTTTCCGAACAAATCCATTACCAACACTAAGAGAAATCATGTCGTTTGCAACCAGTCATTGTGCAATTGCATGCAACTAGGTGTTGTTTGCAACTACAAAATTGGTATTATATAATTTTGAGCCATACAATCGTGTGTGCAACTAACATGCAACTAGTAGTGTACAAAATGGACACATGTCATAAAAATCATGACCTAAACTAATGCATACTTACATTAAAATGTTAAATAAATGTTAAAACCTAGGCTATGTATAATAGTCTTATAACTTTAATACTAAAGTTAAATTCATGTTAACTAATGCTACCCAAGGCAAAACATTGGTAAAACCTAGGCTAAACTCACATTAATCAAGGTTAAATTAGCCATGATTAAACTAACTTTGATTAAATTAACTATGAGATTAAACTAACTTTGGTTAAAATAATTATGATGTTAAACTGACTTTGGCTAAACTAATTATGTGGTTAAATTAACTTTGGCTAAACTAATTAACCATGGGTAAACTAACTTTAGCTAAACTTAATTTGGTTAAATTAACTATAGCTAAACTAGCTTCAAAATTAAATTAATTAGGAAGTTAAATTAAACTAATAATAGTTAAACTAACATGACTAAATTAAGCATGGTTAGATTAATTAGTAATTTAACTATGGTCAGTTGACCCAAAATTAATTTACCATTTTCAATTTAATTTCTTAATTATTTTAGAAAAAACTAGTTTATCCACCATTAATTTAGTCTTGTAATTAGTTTAATCATGGTTAATTTAGCCATGTGGTTAATATAATCAAATTATTTTAACCCAAAAAGATATTATATTATTAATCATTATAATTAATCACATATAATTATTTTAAAATATTATAATTATACGTATAATTATTTAAAATATTACTTAATAATGACTTAAATATTATTATTCAATATCTATTATTATTATTATTATAAATAATAATTTCATTTTTATTCTTCAATCATTATTCTTTTAATATTATTATATTGTTATTAATTATGATAATATACCTATGTCTAGTAAGTTACAAATGCTAACTTACAAATTTTTAACCTAGGCTATGCAATAATATTATAATATTATTAAATTTTTACAAATAATAGAATTAGTGTTAATATTTATTATTTTATAATATATTATTATTATTACAAACAGGGTATTGTTTTCTTTCTAGGTTTTGGTATGGTTATGAAATACCTTTTTAGGTTTCTATAGACATGTTATGAAGTCCAAGGGATTCTTAATATATGCCAATAGGGGTATTGCATGTGCATTGAATAATAATCTTGGGCATGAAAAATACCCTTCTAATAACCTCCTCCAAAATAAGGACACCCATGGTGTTTACAAAATACCTTCATAAGGGTATTGTTTTCCTTCTAGGTTTGAACTTTTTTCTGGGGGGTAAAGAAAGGTTTTTTTGTTTGAGTGCATGACTAGAACAACTTTTTTCATAATTTCATCAAGCATACATATAAAAATATGTGAGAACGTATTCTAACTATTAACACAAAATGGTGTATGATGAAAATAAAATGTTTTAGACAAAAAAAAAATTGGATAAAGTGTGTTACAAAAATGTGCAAAAAATGCCCAAGATCAAAAGAACCCCACCCTAAAATGGGGAACATGTGATAATGGTAAATATGTGGTTGCCTAATAAATAAATTGTTAGTTTAACATCCTGAAATCCAAAATAACATCTTAATCAAAATGGGGATAAACTATGGGCTATATGTGTCACTACTAAAAGGGGATGGGATCCCATTGGCCCTTTTGTACCGTGTTGATGTAACCTCTGCATCATGGGCATGCTGACACATAAATATCTTACGATTGGCCAATGCTTCCTCCACAACACCAACCACAAACACTTCCCCAATGGTGCCTCAAACCTTAAAACAAACAACACAATACAATAAGTATTGCACATGAAACCTAAAACCTAAAATTGAAATAAAATGGAATATGACATTGTTAGAACTTACCGGCCATGAATCATTTCTAAATTATGATATTGCATAAGAAGGTTAATCTCCTTATGCCACACCGTCTTAATAGATGCAATTTTCCAATTGTGTTCCATCCAAGTGCCTTTGAGCACCTTTGCATATCCGATTCAAGTCATTCGAATGACAACTATAAGGTCCTCATCGTGTTCCACCTTGCCCTGCACATTAAAATGGATGGATCCCACACCCTATGCAATCATGGCAAGAAGCCGAAACATGTGGCTAAAGGCTAGCTTCACAAGTGTGGGCTTAGGAACTTCAAGTGTGTATTACAAATCATTTTGGAGCCTATCCCATTCTAGGAGTGCGTGCCTCCTAGCTTGAGCAATGGCCTTATGTTCATTGTGATGGAAGCGATCCAAGGGGTTACTCAAGACTCGCACATTCATGGCCATATGATCTTGAACCCTTGGGCCCTCTTCTCAAGTAAATGGGCATCCACGCTTACCTAGTTCCATAACCATATTGTGGCATATTCACAAATGTTGTGTCAAATTGTACTTGGCCGTATAGGATGCATCGTAGCCATCAACCCTATAAGCAAATTTGGGCCCATCTTTTGCCCAATGGACACCTTCTATGGCAACCAAGGGAGGCGCAACCACATTTAAAACAATTTTTTTTAAAAAAATTAAAAAATTTAATAAATAAATAAAATTAAAAAAAAAACATGATGGATCAAGGTTAGCCCATGTACAATGAAGGTATTGCATAAATAGATAAAAGATTTAAACCTAAGGATGAGGGTATTGCGTAGAAGGATAAAGATAAAACCACAAGGTGAAAGTATTGCCCAAAAATATAAATATTCAAAACACAAGACGAGGGTAATACTAGAACCCAATGTTCAAAAATTAATTCTAGATTAAAAAATCACCTACAAAGGCTTGGGGTATTGCTTTCAAACTTTCACCAAAGAAAATGCCCCACCCACCCTTTCACATGGAAAAGGAAGGTGGGGCAAAGGTGGGGTTTAAGGAGTAGCATTAATGAAGGTATTGTAACAAAAAAATTGACAAAAAAAAACCTCACCCATCCTTTCCACTTGAGAAGATGGGTGGGGCAATAAATTATAAAGGAAGTTTAATATATCACTTCCATCAATTTGGGCATGAGGTTCAACATCCTCATTTGTATTTTCTTCCTCCAACATTGGAGTATGAACTACATTTTCTTGTCTTTCTATCATCAAAATAGTTCTCTCCAAATCTATTTCAATTCTATCTACATTTTCAACATATGTTTCTCCAACGTCCCCATTCGCTTGCACTTGCTTTTGAATAATTTCAAGAGTAGCCAATGCAACCACATCTTCAGCATCTACTTGTATTTCCTATCCCACCACCCCTACTTCCAAATCTCCTTCACCTCCGATGCCATCTTCAACTAAAACTTATTGATTTGCTCCACCATTCTTCGATGTTGTTCAAATTTGCATCTAACACAAACACAACAATAAAAAAACAAATTATATACAAAAATTAAAATAAAATGCCAATGTTAACATCATGTTTAGCTAGCACTAGCAACAAGCACTAATGATGGCACCATGCTCGTCATCATTCTTTTGATCTTGCAAACCCACACCACAATGACACGAGCAATGCAATTGCTTGTCATCATTGTGGTTTGGTCACAATGACGAAGAGTTGCCGTGCTTTTCATCATCATTGATTTTGTAAGATCGTCATCATTTTTTTTTCCCTGCAAAAAAAAAAAGACAACGAATAGCTATGTGCACTATTTGTCGTCTTTCTTTCTATGCACCTTTGCAAAACAACACTTCTGTTGCTTGTTGTCATTTTTTCCACCTACAAAACACCTCTTCGCAACAAGAAAAAAGACGATGACAACATCATCTTCTTCATAATAAAACCAAAAAAGAAAAACCACAAGTAACTATGCGTTGTTCATTGTCTTTCTTCCCACACTCTTGCAAGACAACACTAGAAGAGGAGGACGACGACACACAATGTTGTTGTCATCCTTTTCGCAACATGAAAAAAAACAAAGACAACGAACAACCACGCATTGCTCGTTGTCTTTCTTCTTGCACTCTTGCAAGACAACATTATAAGAGGATGACGACGATGATGACACACGGTGCCTTTGTCATCTTTTTTGCAACAAAAAAAGAAGAAGACAATGACGACATTGATGTCATTGTTGTCTTCTTTGGAATAGAAAAAAAACAATGAGTAGCTGTACATTGTTCGTCGTCTTTCTTCCCGCGCTCCTGGAAGATAACAGTAGAAGAGGATGACAACAACACACAATGCTTTCATCGTCATCTTTGTAGAAAAGAAAAAAGGACAACAATGACATTATGTGTCGTTGTCATCTTGTTCATAGTGAAACAAAGGGATGAGAAGACAACAACACCATCATCGTTGGTTTTTCAGTAGCAAAAGACAAATAAGACAAGACAACGACACCAACGTTGTCGTCTTCTTTGTAACAAAAGAAGATAAAAGAAGACAATGACAATGGTGCCATCGTCTTCTTCTATCGTCCTATTTGCAAGGAAAAAAAATAGAGGAAGAAGACAACACCATCGTCATCTTCTTCATAACCAAAATAAAAAGCAAAAATATTTTTTCAAAAAGAGGAGAAGGCAAGAGCTTACCTTTTGCCACCGCGTTGAAGCTCCTAAGCTCCTCTTGCATTGCTGCTAAGCTCCTCTTGCCTTGCTCCTAAGCTCTCTTGCCCTCCTTCTAAGCTCCTCTTGCGATGGCGATGGTAGAGCTCACTTGTCTAGCGATGATGATGGTGAGAAGAGCATTGGTGGGCATTGGAAGTGAACGCAAATGGTGGGGTGGGGAGGGGTCAGCAACATGAGGGAGGGAGGTGGGTTGGTAGGAAGAAGGGTGGTAGGTAGGTTGGATGTAGGTAGGAGCTTCCCAAAAAAAAACTTTGACTCAGGGGTGGGCCAAAAAAAAAAGTGGAATAAAAACTGTCCCCAGGAAAAAAAAAAAAAACTGAGCTAGGCAATAGAAATTGGGTTGAAAATAAAAGAACCAGAAAAAAAAATACCAACCAGGTAAACTGACCCCTGGGGGACAGTTTCATCCCATCCATGAATTCCGAGAACGGGGTTTTTTGGATGGTGCACTCGTGGGTGCTGGGTCACTCAAGCCATATGAAGGAACTTAGCACATGAGTGTTCTACAAAACGGAACTGTCCCCACTTAACATTTTATTTAAGTGAGGAAAAGAAAATTAGTTGTGGAATTAGCATTGCACACATGAACATAGAACATTAATTACATCTTAATGAAAACTTTAACAGAACTAAAAAATGAAACTTTTCAGCAAATTTGTTGTTATTACATCACGAGGGATGAAGTTACCAATGCTAGTAGGTTCCCTAGTTTGCAATGTTGAACCCAAGGAAGTTCAAATCTTATGATATGGACTTGAAATAACACCCCTTTTCATGGAACTAGCTGAAGATTCGGATCATGGAACTAGCCTTTAATTAAAATTAGGATTTAAAAAGTTGTTGAAAATACAAATCTTGAACCCAAGTTCTTTAGGTAAATAAATTTTAAATTTTAAAAAGTTAGTAATGAGGCTAAATTTTATAAAGGTCAATCCACATTTATCATTTAAAATTACGATAATTATCATTGGATGCTATTGCTATTCAGAGACGATGTGTTCAAAGGTCATAGGTTATGGTTTAGGCCTTGTAAGAGTTATTAGGACCTTAATTTAAAATGTTCAAAAATGACAAATGTAATCATCACAAGGTAAGCATCACCTCCTCGTCGCCTTTTCTTTTCCTTTCAAATTTGTCCTCTAATTTCTTTCTTATGATTGTGTCAATAGCCAAGTTGTAGAGTTTTTCAATCACACAAGATGAGAAATGTGATGCTTTATTTACAATTTTCAAGGACAATCAAAAGAATCTCAAGGGACCTCCTGAAAAAATTGAAAGCAAGAAGAAGAAACCAAAAATATGTAGAGCTTTCAAATCATGTTGTGCACAGGCTTTCACTCATTCATTTGGTTGTAGTTTCTCTTCTAGTGCCATAGCTCACTCACACACATGTTGATTTGTATGGGTATTACTGTGAAATCTACATAAAGGGTCTAGCTTGTCAATATGCAAATCTATGATGTGTTGCAACAACAACAATGGAATGCACTGCATGCAAATTAGTAGAATTGTCACTAGCAAGTTTGATGAGCATAGAAAAGGAAAAACTAAACATAAAAAAGGGTACAAAAGAGATAAAAAAAGAGGCAAAAGAACGGAAGAAAGAGGCAAAAATAATAACAATAAAATATTAAAATATATATTCTAAGGCATAGGTTCGTAAATTAGCACCTTATAATCTGGATTGGTAAACTAAGCAGATAATGTTAAAATGTATATAATCACAAGACTTTATTGATGATGTCATACCTTATCATTTTGCTATATTCATTGTTGGTAACTTATAGATAGCATGCCACATCACCAAGACATGTTAACTACTTACCAAAATAATTTTCATATGTGCACAAGGTTTGCAAAAAGATAATTTATCATTGTCCTTACTTGTAAGTGTGAACTAACCATAAGTAATGATCAATTTTAATTAGTTATAAAACTCCATGAACATGCAATCCCTAGTTCCTGTAAAACTCAAGGAATTGTAGTATGTACATTAAATCGAACCCAATTTTCTAACAGGGCCCAAAGGTTCTTGAATTTGAAAGAATGCCAAAATTAGAATCATAAGGTTTAAAAATTTGAAAAACCAAGCTTTTGCCCCACATCCAAATAACCTACCAAAAAAATTGAAGTGTCAAAACCAAAATTGGAAGTTTTCTTAAAAAGGAAGAACCAACCAACACTAGAGGTAACCCTAGCATTAAAAACTCCCTTAACCCTAATGACATATCACTTGCCATGAAAGGAGGTAAACCTTCAGTATCACCTTGGGGAAAGCCCATCAAAGATGGATTTAAAACAGTAGTAAGAAACTGCAAAAAAAGCAGCTTATGACTCAATATGTATGGATACAATCACTACATATACTACTTCAATCCCTGTATTGGATAAAAGAAGATATGGGAGCTTTTGAACCAAAGAGAAACCCTAATTTGAAAGCAACTTCACTTAGGCCCCCAATGGGAATTAACAATAGTCTGGATCAATGGACTAACACCTATACAGCCCACTACAATCGATCTCCATTTCCACTGTAGGTTAGTCTTGTTAAAAGATGCACCAACAAGGATCCAGAAATTGACACAAGGTACAGAGTGTTGAAGCCATACCAGATACAAGATGCTAACTTTGAGTGCTTGGGATCCTAGCACCAGAAGATAATGAAACTCCAGTGCAGAGAAGTGCGTTTCAGGAATTACGTATTTACAATCGCTTTACTACCATCAGTTTCTGTTCTACACATAGAGTGGCAATGTGCAGCCAAATGAATATCTCTCTCTCCACAGTTTCTAGCGTGTATATTGCAATAATAGTCACCTTGACTTTCAAATACCCTTTTCACTTTTGACCCAGCTCCCCAAGTCCAGTGCAACCTGTTCCATGCTTCACAGCAATCCTTCAACACATTCCAAGCCCTGACCAACAATCTTTGGAAGGAATTTCTCACTCTATGCTTTGACTTCCTTCAAAACGGGCTTGTCACCTCAAGCAAGCAAGAGTAAAAAGTAGCCAACAATATAAATTCATCCTTTGCTGCCCATGAACTGTCTTAAGGCATGCTTCTCAGTAGAAGTTCTGCTCAGCATGTGTCAGTACTAACAAATCCCCTTCCTCAAGAGATTGGTTTTCCCCAGTGCTGCTGCCTAGAGTACTCTCAACATGTCTACTGTTCAAATTTCAATGGTGGCTAGCCATTGAGGATATCAAGCTTCCAAACAAACAAAGGACCTGAGCTGTCCTCATCCAATCTTATCACATCCACAGGGCACACAAGTGAGCTATTTTCACCTCCACCTTTTGTCCACTGGATACGAACTTGACAAGAGAACTCAGCTGCATCCACTGGAGGCTGTTCACCAGCACAGACAAGCGAGACATCTCCAGCTAACCGAGTTTGTGAGGGAGCCTCAGGTTCACTGTTCCCTCCAACAGTGGAACTCAACCAGGCAAATTCAGGTTGTCCCACCATCTGCTTGTATGCTGTGTTCACCCATCGTACCCTGTGTCTCAAGTCTGTGATTACAGTTGGCAACAGCAGCTTCTCAAGCTGATCTTGGAAAGCCTCCACTGTTCCCAACATGGGAGATGCAAGCTGATTAACCTTGGTTATACACTCTAGAAATATTGTGGACCCAACAGCTCGAATAGGTTGTGGAGCAATAACTTTGTGTGGTGATAGACCTAATGAGAGGTCCCCTTCATAGACAACACTATCCTTCGGAACCATTGATGTATCAAATGATGCTGTTCTTGAGTCATAAGACTGTCCATGTGATTGTCCTTGCGAAAACTTCCATTCTCCCAAACCTTTGCTGTCAGCAAAACATGGACCAACTTCTTGAAATATGAATTTCTTCAAGAAGCCCCATAAAACTGCTGTACACTTGGGAGCATGGTATGGAGGCTGAAACATCACGACTGCAAGTTGAGTTGGAATCCCCAGTGGATCAATATGTGGACCTGCCGACTGCACCAGGTAAAGCAAATACATTGTCTGTTAGAGTTCACATAGGGAACATCCCTGACAGCTTTCAAGAGGGAACATCACCTAATTTTAATGCCCATTTTCAACCAATTCCAGAATGCTTACAGACAAAGTACCAAGAATCCCATTGTCCTTGGTCATAACAATTTGAGTTATACTCACAAATTATCAGACCATCACCTCAATTGTGAATGGCATTGACTAGCTGCCATTACTCCACACTGATGTGGGACAGCAGACAGTATTCAGGACATGTGTTCATAAAAAACAGCCCAGAAAAGCTTGTGTGGATGTAGATTTTAGATAGCCTGCACACAAATTGTTCAATATCATCTTCTCTCCCAGAATCATTGAGCACTATGTGTGTTTTCCTGAGAACAGCCTTGGACCCAGGCTCGAGTTACGACCTTTCACACATATCCATCTACTATAAATCTGCAAATAAACCCAAATCTATCTGCCACCCATATTGTAAAGAGAAGTTCTTGAGTTCCATCCCAGAATTTGTCCTCATGCTCTCTCTTCAACTCTCAGATGCCACCCCTGTCAAGGAAACTGCCACAGTAACAAACCTAACTTTGAAATTGCCAATAAAGATGCCAGTAGAGACCCCTCAGTGGAGAGGAACTTCAGACCACAACTTAAGTTACAGCATTATTGAGATTGGGGATGATTGGAAGTTCAAGGTTACTCTCTCTTCTGGGACAGACACAGTTCTGGATTCAGAGGTGAATATGACACAGTGCCTACTAGCTGGCTTGTGCACTCAAGATTTAAGAATTTTGTCCATTCTGTTCTGTTTTCTATGTAAGCAGCACTGGCCAAATGGATGACCCACTAAGGCATTCAACATGCGGGGGTGTCATTTGCACAAAGCAATAGAACATATCCTGAAAGCCTTTTTAGCTGCAGGAAATGAGAAAAGAACTGCCAGAGAGCAAAGTGGCAAACCCATGGGGCGATGATGGTGTTTCACTAATGCTAAAAAGGGCTGCCACAGTGGTGAAACCACCTCTGCTTCATTTTCAAATCCTGCAATCACTGTCATACACAATACAAGGAACTCCTACCAAAGTCTTGTCCTCCAACAGACAGCGATACAATTCAAAATGATTCTCCCTGGAAAAACTATGGGAGAAGGATTGAAGCTTTTCTCTCAAGAGCGTAGGGAGAAACAAGAACAACAGACAGAGAAAGAAAACTCCTAGAACACTTGCTCATGAGCAAACCCACCTGCATCTTGCCACTTGTTTTCTCAGTAGCTGCTCTCCGAAATGCTGAATTGGACCACAGAATCCTGTTCTGTTCGTCTGTGAGCATTACAGCATCGGATGATGTTGCATACACTTGGTCCAGGTGATAGGAATCCACAACTGGTACATTGAGACCCTGCCTGTCACCACCTGCCGGGCAGTGGATGGTGGCATGGGTACTGCCTCTTGCCCGCTCCACAAAATCCCTAGTAGCAACAGGCCCGAGGCTGTGGGTATCCTCGGATTTCTGAGAGCTTGTAAGCTCTTTCTTGCCCATTGTTGAATCCCTGCATTCCTCCTCCCGCCACTCTCCTGTACTGAACATTGTCAGATTCGTATCTGCCTCCACTTGGTCAGATGCTGCATTATTGCAGTCAAATCTCAAACCATGCCTGGATGAGTTTTGAAGGGAAGACTTGGACTTGGCTTGCAAAGGACTAGGAAAGGAGGAGTCAGAAGGTGATTCCGGTCCATTTAGTGGAGTGTCTGGCAGCAAAGAAAGGGTTACGAGATTTGTTCTCCTGCTTTCAGCAACATCATCAGCGGAGCAGACCTCGCTCTCACCGCCGTAAGAGGCAGAAGCATAGGGTAGAGGCAGAAAAGTGCCTCTCTGAGGCTCATTAGACTTCATCACTGTGCAATCGGTTTCTCTCGAAGGCACCGATGACAGAGGTTGCATTCTTGGATCAGGCATTGTCACCTGCGCTCTCGGAAGCCCCTTGAACATCTCACCGAAGCCCCCAGAGAAACCAGCAAGACGCTGATTCGACATCCCGCTACCACTCCCCTCGCCACGGCGCCACACAGGTGAGCTTTCAGCCGCCCGGTTCATGAAAGCCGAGTCGTTGTTCTCTGTCGCTGTTTCCCGCAACGGCATCTCCATCATCAGGCCTGCATCTCCCGGGAGCGCGAGCTTCACTAACCTATTCTCCCCGACTCCGTAGATTCCGTTCTCATCGTTCACAAGCGATCTGGTTGCCAAGCTCAAAACCGAGTGTCCGCTGCGATCTGTGCTTTCATTGAACCTTTGCAAGCCACCAGGGCCGAAGACCGGCGCTACACTCTCGCTTAGAATTGGCGTCAGCTCTACTGCGACCTCCTTGGGAGAACCAGGCTCGTTTCTTTTGGACGTCGGCGTTACCGGCGACTTGCTCGTGGTTGCACTAAGACGCTTCTCAGGGGCGGCGACGAAAGCTTTCTTCGTGTTTCTTGTCGATCCTGACGAGGAGTCTGTCTGCCGTTTTCGCGATCTCCTCCCTTTGCTTCCGCTGAGCTTGCTGGAGCCCTTGTCCAAGGAGAGGGAAGAAGAGGTCTGCGGATCTGAAGGGTCTGTGCCCTCGGGTTTCGGTGCGAGCGGCTTCGGTGCAATGGGACGATATCTTGACATAATATGCTGAGTCTTGGACGGGAATGTGGGAGTACCTGCGTACATTGCGATACAGCCGCCTCCTTGATCACCACGACTCATCACCCTCACGTCCCTGCCTTTTTTTCTACCCTCCCCCTTATGATTCTTCCCGTTCTCTTTCGCCTCCTTTCCAACTTCTTGCTTGCTGCTGCCCTTACTGCTCACTCGGAGCTCAAATCCCGGATGATGATACTTCCAAGCATCGGCCAGCTCCAGGTTCTGTTCTCACAACGCATCAACTAGTAGAAACTCCACTAGATCAAGAGCCGACCTACAACAGAAGGAGAAATCGTCAGCGGTCGCAAAACGCATGCGCGACTCACCATCGATGGCTTGTGCATCTGGCTCCGGCTGCTGCTGCATGACCAAGGATTTTTTTTCAAAATATCCAACTTCCTGACAAAACCACACAGAAATCATTCACACACGCCGGCCTCTTCACCGCCGCGGCCGTCGCCTCCTCCCAACTTTTCACAACACGAAGCAAAACCGTCACATCAAGGCATAAATCTCCCTCAAATCTTCCATGAAAATAAAACCACAAACAGGGAAGACAGCAACAAGAGTCTCCACGACAGAGACTGGAACCCCACCACAAAAGAGAAACCAAGCCCAATACACTTAGACTGTCATAATACGACCGATTTTAGCCTCAATGACACTAAAAAATACATCGATCGAAAGCAGAAGAACAGAAGAAATGGATAGCAGACTCCAAAGAGTGCAAAGAGAAGAAAATCTAGCGCAAAACCAGCGAGAAGCGGATCCAGAAAAGCTCTACACAAACAACATAACACCGCAACGCGACATGCACGCCCATACACACACACACACAGACACACACACAAACAACACAACACAAACAGCGCCATCCTCTTACTAGTAAGTTGTAACTAGTGACAGTAAAACGCAACAGTTACCGGAGTAAAAAGTTGAATTTGTTCTACTTCTACTCTGACTAGTAAGTACCAGCTGGTAGATTCTGGTGGCCAGTGGATGTCGTTTACGTGTTAGGTCCAGAGGCTTTCATTCGGAGACAGCCAATGGGAAACCGTTTTAAAATCCAAGCGTGGGTTGTCTAGTCAGCTTGGCTGCCATTGGTCGTACTGTGGGATTTGGCCCCACGCCATCCTATCCGCATGCCAATGGAGGTCGTCAAATGAGGTGCTAAGGATCCATAGCACTTGGGCCCAATGGGAATCGTAAAATGAAGTGCTAAGGATCCACAGCACTTTGGGCCAATGGAGGTCCTTAAGTGAACTGTTGTGGATCCATAGCAAATTTATTGATGACATTTTTAAAGAAATTTGAAAAATAAAAAATTACACCCAATGCTTTAAAAACTTGTAAAAAAAGGGGTATTTATGAGGGTATCCCATAATGAAGCTTGTCAAAAATATATATTAATTTTTTAAAAATTTGTGTAGGATTCATCATCGATGATTTTATCGAAATTGAATTTTGAATAAGTTTTGATTTATTTCATTTAAGAAAAAACTCATTTTGCACAACATTTTTTTATGTTGATATTCACATGCATTTTGTGCACTTTTTTTTTTTAATGTTGGTATTCATTGTGGGCAATTGTTAATGTAATTTAATGAACAAAAATCATCTATTTGAAATAATTCCACATTAACTCACAATATAATCAAATGACACAAATATTTGGTATAACATTCACATGTATTGGATCATTGCCAATCTTGATATGGGAACTTATATCTTTTTCAAGCCAACATGTATTTCCAAACTTGTTTCCAATATCTAGAAAGCCTAAAATTTGTTGCAAACAAAATGAATATTAATACTTGGGTAGTCTTTTAGGTAGGTATTTTGTAGTCTCTTATGCAAGCTTTTGATAGCCCCTATCCTATATAGGCCCTTAGATAAACCTATGCAATCTCTCTTACACTATAAGTCAGTCAGTCTTAGGTAATTTTTTTAATATTCCCTAAACATTTCATAACCTAAAAAATCACTAGCTATCTAACTCTTTAGGTAGGCTTTGTGTTGAATCTCTTAAACATTCTTTTAAGTATCCTATAACCTAAGCAAGTAAGCCCCTAGGTAGACACAAGCAAAACAGAGGAGCCAACAGGTATTACAAATCATCATGGGTTGTTATTATTTCACTCTGGAGCAATCCAATCTCGTCATCCTTAGTTTCAATGATACAAGGGTTCTATTCTTGCATTCTACTGTCTTTGCCAATAACTTAATGATAAGGAAATATGTAATCAAAATGGGAGGTGATGTCATGGATAGCCTAAAATCCAACCAGCTTTACCATCATTTGTACCAGTGTAGCATGTGCCATTGGCTCAAGTGGGATCTGATTGCTCAATTAGTTTTTCCTTTCAAAATCAATTTTTGTAATTTAATTGAATTTTTTTATGAGAAAAAGTATTAAAATCCAAAATCTCTAGCACATTAGGTCTAAAAAATTTAGGTGCTCCATTTTCCACGTCTAGGTTGAACTTGAGCTCGAAAGATAGCCATCCATATATTGATAAGGAATATATGGATTTTTGAGAAGGCAAGAGCCTCAAGTGATTAGTCCCCCCTAAAAGAAAGGATGACTTTACGAATTACTTTAATGCCATTTGAAAGTTCATTGAGAATTTTATTTTTGGATATCTCATGATATATATATTATCAACAAATTTCATATTTTTAGATAGAATTCATCCACTATTCATTTATACAAATCACTTTTCCCAAAGCTTACCCATAGGCATAATAAGTAGGTATCCCAATCAGCTCCAATACTTTAGTATACCCAACATAAGGTTGGCATATGATCATCATTGACCATATATGATCTGGTTCATTTTTCATTCCCATGATAACTAAACCCTTGGGAAGCAAAAATAACTGTGTGCTTTTGTAATTAGAAATAGTTTCATCGTCACCAAGAATCTAAAGAGCTCGCATTACTAAAATCTTTAATATTAACTTTAACACTATGCTTTGACCAAAGTAGTCATCAGGGTTTAGGGTTCACCTATCTTGGTAACAAGTGTATCAAAATTTTGTGCATCCTATGACCAGTGTTTCAAGAATTTCGACAAACCTTGTCAGTTTTTTGCCAAAAAATTGGCTAAATTTTGCCAATTTTTTTAATTTTTTGCCAATTTTTTTGATACTGCAGAATTGAGGAGGAGGAAAAAAAAAAAAAAAACACCTGATCATGAGGCAAAATCACCTCCTAATTCAAGTAGTGAATATGAATTCAAACCAAAATGCCTAAATAGTTTAAATTGACTAAAACTTGTTGATTCATTACTTGCAAAATATATCAAGTTTTCTGAATTTTTGAAGTTAATCCACCTTGAATGAACAAATATCTTGGTCTTTTATTCTCTTTAAAATGACTAAACACATCATAAAACACACACATTGGAGCTATTAAGTAAGTGATTGATAATTCACCATGCTATTGGATACTACATAACTACCTAGTGGAAACAATAGAAAATCAATGAAACCAAGTTTTGTCAAGTTCCCAAATTTTGGGCATCATGACAAGTAATTTCCTTGACTTCAGTCGTTTTAAAAAATAATAATATAATGAAAACATTAGACTATGTATGGGCTGTGCAAAATGTATTCCCACCTGTGTTAGTTAGGCCTATTAGTTTTATAATTTTGGACTTGTTTCTTTTGAAATAGCAAAACTTTGTCATTGCCCACTCATTCATTAGCAGCCTAGTTGTTTATTTGGGCCAATAGGGGGTTTGTGCGCCAACTTTGGAGTGGCGGCGAACTGCGCACGAGCAGTGGTGACGGGTCCCACAAAGTCGTGTTCTTGGCCAGTAGTAAGTAGTGGGACAAGACAGCCCATGCAAAGTGGCCTGCTGAGTCAGTTGCCACCGCGGCCATTTTGTCCTATTCCGCATGCGCACCGAATTCTGCCGCCCCGCCGCATGTTGGTAAATCCCAATTTAATTCATTTTTACTGCGGGTACCACCGCACCTGAGTCCCCTACTAATTCGTATCGTAAAAAGTACTGCAATCACTGCATTACAGTTTGGGAGGGTTTTTACTATTTCAGGTTCCAGGTAGCCTAGCCTAGTAGTAATAACTACTTACCAGCTGTAGTAAAATTGTGGGCTGGATTTCTTTTGCAAACCAATAAAGCGAGAGGGGAAAGGAGGGCGAGACTTACTGGGGCTTCTTTTTCCATTGGTTGTCTTATTGAGGGGACAAATGTAGTTTGTTGAGAAGGATAATGCCTGGCTCCCCAAGGGGATTTGAGGGTAGTAGTTTGGAGTTATTTTTGCTTCCCAAGGGTTTAATTATTATCACGGGAATGAAAATATTATTATTATTATTATTATTTTATTTTATTTTTTAAAATGAACTAGAGAGTGTAAGCCTGAAAGAAAATTAAGGGAGGTCGCTAGGAGCCGGCCTTCCCCAGGGTAAAGCTCACAACAGGTTTTTTTATTCAAATGGTGGCAATGTTTCCATGTGATCAGCAAAAGGGTGCTTCAAATGCTCGATGGAATGAATCTTTGGTAATAGGAGGTGCTTTCAAATACCAAGAAAAAAAATCCCTTGGAGGTGTTTTACCATTTTAATAAGAGCATGTGGGAGGGACCAGTGTTTTGTTGTCAATTTTATGATGTAGCCAAATTCGTGATCATCAACAGAAGCTTTAGCCAGATTTGGCTATAGACCAGTTGTGAAAGTAAAGAAAAATTAAGAACACTTTTCTATTTTGGCTACCAACTGCAACCTATTGTAGAAATCTGGCGAATCGTTTTTTTAAATTCGAAATCTGGAAAATTATGGCCTTTTTTCACCCCCAAAAAAACACTTTTGTATGTGTCAAAATCATATTTTTCTCAGGTCAAAAAAAGTCGAGTTCTGCCAAAAGCCAAAAGACCCCACTCCAGGAGGGACCAAGGAAATGGGGCTAAGAGAAGCCTGAGACACTGTTCCTTTTGTGGGGCTAGTTGGGGATTTTTTTTCAAATGAAAAAATAAATTGGGACTTTGTTGGGGGTTCTAATCACCAAATTTAAAAGAAAAACACCAAGAAACAGAAATAAAAAAGTTCCAACATTTTAGAAAGATAATTTTAAAAAATTCACTTTCATTTTTTACAGCCAATTTTGGCTGAATCATTTTATGGATGATCAATTACCAAGGCAAGTGTGTCACAAAATTGAACCCAAAAAAAAACACACACACACACACACACACACAAGAGGTGATATTTGGATGATTTTACAACATTAAACAATTATAAAATGAAATAAAGCAAGTTAGACACATCAATGAATGAAGGGAAGGGGAGCTACATGAGGAATATGAAGGGCCTAGCCAAAGTGGATAATCACCTGGAAGACGAAGACATTTGCAAATCTCTTTTGGTCATCTAGCATGTATGTAATGAACCCAAGAAGTAGCCCAATCCATTTCTCCCCCTTCACACCCTCGCCCCACAATTTTGTGCATCCCAACATATAATAGAATCCATATGAAGTAGGCTGTCTACCTTTCCTTTCACCAAAAGTATGTCACACCCACTTCCATGCCCACCATCACATTCTCCACCACTACAATGGCCAATAAGTTCAATTGTCCATACGAGGTATAATACTAGAATAGGTGACATCTCAACTGCCCCGTAGTGACCTATATCCACAAGGTGGCCATGATGCACGACTACCAATCACTTCAATTTCAACACAAGATTGTGGTATTATTTGCCAAGTTGTGTTTGAAGTCCATGTTTTCAAGAATTCGTTGTGGCCACAAAATTGCAGCCACATGTGATTGTTTCAAAACAATTATAATTTGCTTAGACATGGCACTAGAGTTTAGAGGAAAGGGAAAGTTGAAAAGTGTGTCATGTATGAGATTAGGATTTAAGATTCCAAAGCGAGTCAATTTAGCTCCAATTAACACATTTCATTGTTTAAATTTGAGGTTAGTTCATAGGCTTGGGGATCAAATTCATCACACTCACATAGCATTGAATGTGTATCCAATGTAACTCTAAACGACTATGTAAACTAAACTATCATTGTTCATGGTTTAGTATCCATCTTTTACAATTTGTACATGCTAACCTTTGGTATTATTTAGAATCCCAAAATGGCCACTAGCAACATTTATGTTGTGAAAGATTCGATTAGGACTTGTTTCCAAATTTTGCAAAGCTCAAGATGTGGTTGATTATATTTTTTGTGACTACACTATTTCAATATAGCTTCAAATTCAAATTTCACAAGTTAGGAAACTTTCAAACGTGTTCCAGGCTAAACAATGCATTGTTTCAAGGAAGTTTTCTCAATGTCAACTATTGAAATTTTATTGATTTTGGTTGCCTTCAAATCCATGTGAAATGTTCAATGTGCAGTTAGATTTTACCCATGGGCCTATAGGACTTTTTCAAATATCTGATTTATCAAAACCAAAACATTAATGAACAAGAAATAGTTAAGCTCCGACAATAGGTGCCCTACAAATGGTCATTTACCAAATGCAAATTTTGTATAAAGATACATTGTTGGTCAAAAATTATGTTTCAATGAAGATTTTAAAATGTAAGTTGCATTAACAAATTTCGCATGTGATCACCTACAAACCACAACCAAAATAGCATCCAAGGTTCCTCCACACTACAAATGATTTGTTTGTAGTTTATTTGACTCATTGTGAAACCCAACAAAGGATTCAAAAGGTCTTAGGTTGCTTGCAAAGTTTTCTCCCAACAATCCAATTGTAATTGCTTGGTTTTTGGAAAGAACATTTGCAAAGCCTAGTAATTAATTATACAAAGGACATGATTATTTAGTTGGTGTTACATAATGAAATAAATTAATTTCATATAAGAAATGTCTAATCACATGTTTCACAAAATAAATGAGATAATGTGAAATTTGGGTGTTGCTATAATAATACAAACATAAAATGTGAAATTATTTTCCATTTGTAGTGTTAGAATATGAATAATAGCAAAAGAAGATTTTGCAACTATGTTTTTACGTATTCAAGTTAGTGGCATATATGATTTTGCAAACAGTATGGCATCATAAATTTTCACTCTCAATAAACAAGAACACATAAATAGAATGGAAGGGTTATTTATTAAAGTATCATTACAAACCATTTTCAAACAAGATGCTAGCAATTATTTTGAGTAAGCAACAATAAAAAAAAGATTCTAAGAGAAGATACTTTACAATTGTATCAATTTATAAATTGCAAAGAATAAATTTTGCCAAACACCTTGGAATATCATATAGAAATAAAAAAAATTAATTTGAATTGCAATAAGTGCATCTATATTAAAAAAGACAAAATTACAACAAGGATGTCATTGTAATCCATTGACCTATCCAACAATGTCCTTATACACTTCTTCACTTTAGATAGGATTTTTCAACACACTTGATGGGTGCTTGAAATTTCCTCTCTCATATGGGGTATTTTAATAGTGTTACTCCAATTAATAAAATTTTCAATCCCCTAAATTCTGCTCAACCAATTTGATTGGCCAATTTACAACAATTGTTTTTTGCAACTTCACACATTCCCGTGATACAATTTGTTCTTTGCTTTCCATTCGGCCTATCTTATGTATGTGTAAAGAATAGAACCAAAAGGAGCCTTAAAAAAAAAACGGAAGTGATATTGGGAACAATAGAAAGAAAAACATGGGAACAATTTAAGGAAGGTATTGTAAACATTATGGGAACAAAATGGGGGCTTATCCATATCTCTTTAAAGAATGGAACTAGGGACCAAGAAGAAAGAAAAAGATTAAAAAAAACCATAGTGAGAGTGGGAACAACATAAGAAACAAAGTGGGAACACATACCTAGTGTGAACAAGATTAGGAATATATTGTAAAACATTCTGAGAACATGACGAAATACATTGAGAACAAGTTCCCTTTAGTTCCCCTCATCTCAAAAGAATTTGTCAACTAGGGTACCAAGTACTCTCTCTCTCCTCTTCCCTCTTTTGGAAAGAAAAATTCTCCATAGGACACCCGGCCATTCCTATTGGCCGCCAGGGTCCCACTTGCAAAGAAAGGAAAAGAAAAGCGCTAGGTCAAAAAAGCACTACCTAGTATCTATCTATCTACCTACCTAACTACCTACCTACCTACCTACCTCCCTAGGAATGGTGGAGCCATTTTCTTCCAGGGCTAGGAACCGTTAGATTGTAGATTTTAGCAACCTACAAAATCATTTGAGATCCAACGGTAGATTTGGCCGTAGCGTGGAACATGGACGATTGTGGAACATGCAACGTGCTGCGTTAAAAGGGGCACTTTCCTTGCACTGTTGGTTTGACGCTATTGGCTTGCATGCTTTGTAGATAACAGTCCCATGTGAACTCAATTGCGACCGGCGGCACAAAAACGGCCATCTACGTCTGAAAAAGGGCCACCTTTTTTTTCGTTCTGACCGGCCAGTCCCAGATCTCACCAATCGATGCTCTCCACGCCGCAGCACCAGTCCGGTCTCGGGCCTTGAGTTTCGTTGCTCATCATCAATGCAAAACCCCTTTTCAAGGGTGAAATAGCTAGTCCATTTCATCTAGGTATGAATTGGGGTTAAATAGATGTCCTATAATTCAGTGTTTTTTCTTCTTTTTTCCCCAACAAATTCTGTCTTTTTCCTACCCAAATAATTGGAGTTTTTTTGGAATTTTTTTTCTACTCTAAGATCAGCTAGTTTTTCTAACTTTTTGGAAATTTTCACCAAATTTTTATATCACATAATTTGATAATACCCTCATCGTATTATTCATAATTCAATTATTTCTTAATGCTGATTAGTTATTAGTTAGCTACTCAATTATTTACTTAATCACTTGATTACTTATTGTTTACTTACTTAATCAATCATCCAAACTATTGAATTACATCCCACCAAAATAGAATCACATTCCAATTTGCCCTCTAAATAGGTTTTGAATTTTGACCCAATAATGATGAAATATGCCAAAAACATTCTAAACGTCCAAATAGTTTGTGTTTTTTCTTGGGGGGTTGAATGTCAACACTAATTCATGTTAATAATTTCTTTCTTATGATTTTTTTAATCGTTGGTTAGGTTATTATTGATGACCTTGTTTTCTTGTATTTATAATTTGCATAATAATTATTCATGTAAAATATATTGTTCTATTACCAAGAGAACTTGCATTTCTCATGGTGCTACCCTAAATTGTATAGATTGAAAGCCATTTATTGGGTTTTCCATTTCAAAATCATCTATTTCATTCATATATTATTTTCTCCCAATTACTTATTTTGGCATATTTATGATTTCTTTTCAAATTTAAAACCAAAGGTCTTAACACTTTTATAATCATACATCACATTTCTATGTAGTCAAGATTCCAATAAAGTCAATTCCACATCCAGGCAAAAAACATTCATGGATTCAACTTATTGTAAATTATCCATTATAGGGGCAAAATCAATAAAAGGAAAAAAAATAAAAATCAATGGTTAATGTTTATGTGTCAATTTTTGAATCCTTGGATTATTTAAAGGTTTTACTTATCGTTGCCCCATTTGTTTCTTGGAATGAAAATTGTACACAAGTATTGAATGTATTACTAGAAAAGTGTGCTTCTCTAGCTCTTTGCAAGGGCTTTTGTAAAGCTTGTGTGTTTGTTTTGAAAGAAGGAAACAAAAAAAATCACAAAAACAACAAGAAGAGATGAAGATAAAGGTGTTATGAAAAAGTTTCAATGTGAGGAAAGGACATTGCAAAGGTGCAAAGAAAGAGGTTTGCAAAAGGGAGATCCAAAAAACTTTGTGAAAGAATGGGTGAATGATGCAAAAATAAAAAAAGATAAGTGCACAAAACTCTTTGCAAACAAGAAGAGCATGCTTGTGGTAGAAGGGGGCACCCATTTTAACAAGCCTATAAAAAGGTCTAGTTCTAAAGTTGTCATCAAAACATTTGAGTTTTTTTTCAACCTTCACAAGTGATAATTTAAAGGTTCTTCACACCTTAGAAAATGATGATGTCAATAGGTGTGTTTGGGAAACACAAGGGAAAACAAAAATGTTTTTTTTATGACTATCACACCCATTACATAACCATTTGTGACATGTCCCTGGGCTTTTCAAATGTTGTCAAGGGTAAATACCTTGCAAATTCCTAAAGTTGTGGTGGAATGCCTCCCAAGCATGTTCATTAGCTCCCACACATCCTTCTACCTTTATGAAATGGGAATAGGATAAAAGTGTTGATGCAAATTCACAAATAAATTAAACCTACACAACCCAAACAACAAGGGTGTTCAAGCACAAGATGGAACTAAATGACGTTAGGACTTAATCATAGGCAACCCAAACTCACATGACTCACATAACCCAAACCTTTGCGGGGACACATCACTCTCCTCCCTATAGTATAATATGTGATTGGTGATGGGAGTTATATCAAAATGATTAATTTTCTTGGGATTCCTAAATGGAAATCTGAAAAATTGTCAAGTTATGAATCCCATTAAAATCCCATCTGGATTCATAGTTCTTACATATTAGCTTTGATTAACAATATTTTAGACAAAACATTATAACCTTTGATGAGATATTTTTAATGCCATATTGCATTCTCCATTTGGAAATAATTTGACCCGCTCTTGGGTTTTAATGGTTAGGAGTCAAGTTGTCAATTTGACTTCCAATTGTTATTTTGGCCATGATTTTTAATTCATGGCTCCAAATGAAGAATGTGATCTTAATTTTGATATTTAAATTTCAAGACTTTTCAATGGTATATTGGGGGTTTGATTTGAACAATGTTTACTATTTACACTTTTGTTTCAAAGATTTCAAATTATCATGGGAGTACAACTCCCAAAGTGATTTCACTTGGGAATGCTTATGACTCACTTCCTTACATTCTCTCACTTGTGGGAGTGTGTTTGAATATCAAGACACTCTCCCAACCCACATCTTTTCTCATGCCCCAACTTTTGTTGTGAATTCAAAATTAATGTTGTGACAATTTGGGAGGCCTTTTTGTTATCATTGTGGTCCTTTCCCATCTTGTGTGGCAATTTTTGTCAATTTGTTCCAACCTTTTCTATTGCATGGTAAACACAATCCTTTAATCACATGTGATGTGAATCACACTAAGTGTTAGAACTTCACACAATTTATACCCCAAAACCTAAACTTTTAACTAAATTAAAGTTATAAAATTATGACTCTCATGGATGCCATCACCAACATCATCACCAACATCATCAACAACATCACTATCAACATCATCAACAACATCATTTCCAACATTATCAACAACATCATAATGGATGGAGTTCAACCATGAACATCCACCTTTCATCTTCTGTACATTCATAATGTAATTAAAAACTTGGCCCAAAAACATTCCTTGAAATATTTTGAAATGTCTTGAATTAGTATGAGATATTTTAAAATATTTAAAGATTTTTTGAAACATGTTGAATTAATGGAAAAAAAATTGAAATTTTTTTTAAAAAATTTAAAATATTTTTCCTTGAACTATACCCCCAATAGTGCATAAATGGAAATAATTCTCTTCATGTTACCTTTAGTCTATTCAACACTAATTTTGGGTACAATTTTGCATCATAGTAATGTTTTGATTTTTTACATGTTTTCATAACTTTTTTGTTTCAACATACATTTTGCACACAAGTTTCATGATTTTGTCCTTGGTGTTTGTGTTTCAAGTTTGGACTTAGAACTAGGTTTGCCTTTTCGTCATGCTTTATTCATGTCCTTCAAATCCCTTGTGTCTTGGTTGTTTTCATGCCAATGATAATGACAACTTGTTTCTAAAACCAAAATTGTAACATTGTGTTATTGAAACGAATACATTAATTGAGTTGTAACACCCTACATCCACCTCTTAATGCCATTGTAGTAGGTCATATTTTGTCACACCTCCTTACTACCCTTTTCACTCTCTAACATTTAAATCGATTAAGTAACGAATGGCATAAAGTTGTGAGTGAAAGTGTGGAATGACATGTGCCGAAGATTATCAAGTGGGTCAAATCACAAGCATCAAATGAGACAACAATGACAAAGGACTCATGGATAACAAGTTTTTACTTGGTCCTTTTCACCTTTTCATAGAATGGAATTCTTTAATGAAATATTTCACAACATGTTGCTAAACAGATTTATAATTTTATTTTTTAACACTTATATCAATCATTTAACACAACATCCCATGAATAAAAGTGGCACCACATAAATATATGTAACAAAATTAATAGTTTTGGTGGTGGGTCAACATCATTTTTGGTTCATTTAACTATGATTGCACATGAGTGTAACAAGTTTGATTAATCATAAAGAAATTAATTGACTAGGGCTTAAGAGGAATTCTCTTCACTTGAGTATTTTTTGCTTGAAGTTGAATGTTTAAAACATTATTTGTAAATGGGGGACCACACAAAATTTAGTGATGAAAAAATTCACAATTTCCATGATAAACTTTGCAATAAAAACTTTTTGAAATGTGACAATTATGGACTTTGCCTTGGGTGGTGTTCTTCTCTTGTGGTAATTGTAGTTTTCTTTATGTTTTATTGTGTAACTACATAAAGGTTATGCAACTTCTAGCTTGGCGGTGATGGTCTTCTTAAATAGTGATTCAAACATTGTCATGCTTCTAACACCTTTGTCTAGGTGGTTGAATGATAATTACATAATTGTAATAAAAAAATTCCAAAGCCTATAAGAGGTTTATTTTGGTCTTGATGGATATTTCAAGTCATAATTCAAGCTTTGTAGATGCTCTAAGAATTATGACTTAATGTTTTTAGTCCTTTTCAAGTGGGCATGAAATTGTTCCAAAGCTTCTAGAACCTTTTAATTTGGTCACATTCATTATTTCAAACCCTCATTCAAACTATGTAGAGGCTTTAAAAGGTCTACCTTGGCCTTGGTGTTTCTTCAAGTTGCAATTAACTTTGCAAACATTCTATTTTAGGTTTGATGATTCTCTCAAGTTGTAAGTCATTCCTATATTCCCTTTTGGAGGTTTATCTTGGCCTAGCAGCTCTCTTGAGTTGTAATGCACCATTAAAAATATATTGATTGGTCTACCTTAACCTTAGGTCATTTCCCAAGTTGGAATTATGCCAAGCTAAGACCCTCTAGGAGGTTTGTCTTGGCCTTGGTGCCTCTTTCATGTATTGTTTTGATGTTTTGCACACTTGCTAAAAGGTTTGTTTTAACTCCTTTAAGATGTCTTGATGTTCTATAGACCTTCTAGCAATTATATATAGCCCATGGTGTCTCAAGTTGTTGTGATGTTATGTAAACCTTTTAAGATGTCTATCTTGGCCTTAATGGCTTTGATAAGTTGGAATTATGTTTTGTGGACCCTTTAGGGAGTTTGTCTTAGCTTTGGTGGTGCACTCAAGTGGTAATTCAACTCTATAGACCTTCTCACAACTTTGTCTTGATCTTGGTGGTTTTTTGAAGTTGTAATTCAACCTTTAAGGCCCTATAAGAGTTTTGCCTTAAACCAATGGTTCTCCAAATGGTAAGACAAACATTTATAGCATGTGTGTTGGTTTCAATGGTATTTCCAAAAGGTAATTTAACCTTTGTTATGCTTATAATAATTGTGTTTTAGTTTTGATGTTATTGTTTTGAATGGCAATTTAACTTCTATGGACCCTTTAAGGCTTCTACGATGGTGATGGTGATGTTGGCAATCTTTTAAATTTGTCATTTGAGGTTTGAATGTGAATGTTTCCCATCAGGCATGTGTTATTTGAAAGAATGTATATTAGAAAGTGCAACCTAAGTCATTGCACATTCCACTCATTTTTGGTTAGAATGTGATAAAACCATTAAAGTGGTTTAAGACATATGCATAATGGTTCTGACAATGGTTTAGGTCATGTGGCAATAATTCCACACATTTGACAACCCCCAAATAATGGTTGTTTGGTGGTTTAATTTATTATGTGAATTGATGCATGGTTGATACATGTATTATAATTTAGTGGTGTGCTACAATGTCCTTAGCCTAGGCTAGGTAACCTAGACCTAGGTAACATAGGCTAAGTACCCTAAGCACCATAGACTAAGCAACCTAGTAGGCTCGCATGGTTAAAAAGTTTGCAAGTGCGAAGGCCATTAAAAGTCCAAATCCTTAACCATTGCACCATAGTTTTTATATATAATAATTATCATTATATTATCATAAACATTTCTTTTTTAACAACTTAGATGCCCTCCCTAAGTTAACTAACCTAGGTTAATCAAGACCTAACCTAAGCTAATCTACACTAACATATGTTATCGTAGACCTAATTTAGGCTATCTTAGGCATGTACATACATGCCTACCTAGGTGAACCTAACTAGGCCTAGGTTGTCATGGATGACATTGTTAACATCATGTCCAACATTATCAACATGTCATGTACAACATCATCACCAACATCATGTCTAACATCATCATCAACATCATCATAGAGATAAAAATCATGCATGAGGAACCCTTTCATCATTTCATCCACTATGCATTCATAATGTAATTAAAAATGTGCACAAGAAAGTTCTTGAGATATTTTGAGATATTTTAAATATTTTGAAATATTTTTCCTTGAGTTGAATCCTTAACAATGTATAAATAAATGTACTTTTTGTCATTACCTTTAATACATTCAAGACTAGTCTAAAGTATGATCTTGCATAATAACACTATCATTTTTATGCTTCCATTTCCATGCACTTTATTATAATAAAATCTTATTGAACTTACATTTTTCAATTTTCATGTTATTGGTTTTGATTTTTATGTTTCATGTTTCGACTTACATTTAAGTTTTTTTTTGTCATAATATGTTCATGTCCTTTGGAAGTACTTTTGTCTTGGTTATTTTCATGCATGTGACAATTTAAACAAATTCCCATTGGGCTTACTTCTATTGTTATTATTGTTTTTGCAAACAATATCTATGTTAAGACATGATTGCATCTATGGGAAAAATTCTTATTGTTCATACACATATATGCACTAAGAAAATCAAATGCTTCATGAATCAATCACTCATTGTCAAAGAAATCAAGCCTTGACATCCTTTGGGTGTGTATGCACAATGCAATCTTGAACAAATGAACCACAAATCAGCTTCCCTACCAAATTTGATGGAACACATTCAAAGTTTTGGGGTTTTGTCAACTAAATGCACCTAGTCATCCAAATTCATCCTCATCGTTATTTAAACAACCTAGCCCAAGTTGTACTCATTGACATTATGTTATCGAACATAACCTTTACTTGGTTGACATTTTCGTTAAAATATTAGTTTTCATTTTTGAATGATTTGAAACATTCATCAAAAAGTGTGGTACGACTTTTGGAGATTTGAATAAAAAATGCATGTTAACAAACAAGTTACAATCCCTTCACCAAGGATCATGCTTAGTTGTTATGTACACATTTAAATTTAAACAATTAGCATGTGATATTTCATGGATGAAGTTACATTCTTAAACTAGTTTGAGTTTGGCTTACATAGTGACATGAAGGATTTGTTACTTACTATGCCAGGTCCTACAACTTTAAATCAAGTTATTATGCAAGTGATTTAATGCAATAACTATTTTTTTTAATGTTGCCAAGTATAAAATGGGAACTTTTTCCAATGTAAAAAAAACTACACACCTCCCATGTCATTGAACCAACCACTAATAGCTTCACCAAAGGATGATCCCATGCAAACTAATGAGACACAATTCAAGCCCTTCATGGAGCAAAAGAAGCAATGGTGATGTGGAAACTATCTTTGTTTATATTATGGAGAATGAACTCATGTTACTTGTGAATGTTAAAAAAAATAGGGTCAACATATAACATGGGCCACTTCTGTTACCAACCCATAGCTTCAAGACTTGGGTAAAGAGGATGTTTAGTCTTAATAAGGATCATGAGGTTGAAATGAACAATGAAAATGGTCATGATTTATTTTTGAATCCATCACCATGTTTCAACTTATTACTAATGATTATCAAATCTAATAAGCTTGTGGCAATGGAAACCCAAACATTTCTTGATTTTAATGCATCTATATGTTTCACGATAACTGGTACACCAGAGGTGCGTCCTTCCCGGTCAGGGCGAAATGCCATGGGAAGATAACATCTGTGATCCATGGATCTCCAATCGGGAAACCATATCTGCAAAGTAGGCCCGTCTAAACCTATAAGAATGGGTGTCTGATTGGCATTATACGATGAGGTCGACTGCCAGAAAATCAAGCGCTGACATTGCCATGTTTTTCATGGTAGGAAAGCCCAGCAG
>Ga0116227_10004751_pt1 | contig 29304 bp, 28 predicted proteins | sample S1TSphgellanicum_FD_89693 | JGI IMG/M metagenome (GOLD analysis project Ga0116227, IMG submission 89693) | Host-associated microbial communities from peat moss isolated from Minnesota, USA - S1T2_Fb - Sphagnum magellanicum MG | ecosystem: Host-associated > Plants > Peat moss > Unclassified... | reverse complement strand
TTTTTTTTTTTTTTTTTTTTTTTTTTTTTTTTTTTTGTTTTTTTTTTTTTTTTTTTTTTTTGTTTTTTTTTTTTTTTTTTTTTTTTTTTTTTTTTTTTTTTTGGTTTTTTTTTTTTTTTTGGTAAAATCATTTTCTTCTTTTTAAGGTGGGTGAGAGGGGGTGCGGGGGGTGCAATTTGACCATTGAACAAGAAGTGGGTTGAGTATATGGGGTGTGAATATCTCTTGCAATTTTACGTCTGAAGTTCATTCCTCCATACAACCCACCGTTCAAAAATGGTTATCGACCCCCCAAAAAAAAAAAAATAGAAAAAAACAATCTTCAATGGTGGTCGGTCGGTTTGTGTGTGTTAAGAAACAAGGAAACAAAGCCCGAACTACCGTTTTCAATCGAGCAAGTCGGTCAAGTTTCAAACTTGACACATCAAAAGGGGTCGAGCCAAAAAAAATCTAAGAAACTTCGAACTTTTTTATAGTTTGTAAATCGGAAAACCGACTGACTAACCGTCTTATCTTTTCCGTTCTCTCTTGTACACACCTGTTTATTCTATTTGTAGGGACTTACCTTTTTTTTCAAAAATAAAATAAAATTCAGTTCCGAAGAAAAGGCCCCCCCAAACCCCCCCAAAAAAAAAAAAAAAACCTGGCTTATCCAATTCATGTCGTGGAAGCTCTTTTGGGGGGTTCCCGTTCACATTCCAAGTGGTGGTTGTAATTGTGATCACGTGGACACCCATTTGGCCTGCCACATGGATTACGTGACCCAAACAAACACATGACCACCCCACCCAAGTGCACCATCCATTTGAAACCCATTCATGACCATGTAGTTGTGGATGATTCATCCACAACTAACACTAACCGTCATAATATGGATGGATGGATTGTACTAGCTGCCTACTAGTAGCTGCTAGTAATTTGCCTTACCTAACTTTAGTTACTTACTTACATTCCCTACCTACTTCCCTATGATACCTACCCACTTACTTAACACCATGTGTAGTTTAGTTAGTTAGTTAGTTAGTTACCTAGGTAGGGTTAGGCAAGAGTAGGAATGTTAACAAGATAAGAGAGAGAGGTTACCCATCTGGGAAACCAACTCAGTTGTGTGGTTCATCCAAGTGATGGACTTTCATTTTGGGTTTTGGAACAAATTCATCCACAAACTCAGCTATGGGCTACACTTTTTCCCTAGGGAAAAGGTGTCATGAAGGATGTGAAGTAATTAATTAATTAAAAATTGAAAAATGTGAACTAATTAATTAAAAATTTAAAGATGTGAACTAATTAATTAATTAATTAAAATTTGAAAGATGTGAACTCTTTTACATAAGTAGCTTCCAACTCCACCCCCACCCCCACACAATTTCACACTACCAATGTATGTTAAACATTTTGCAACATACTAAATTTGCCTTCTTTTCTACATACCCTCCCTCTCTCCCTCCATATTGGACAAGTGTTTACTCATCATTCAAAACCCTAAATGTTATATCCACATGTACCACTATGATCCTTGTCTACCCCCCCCAAAGTTTATGCTAATATCCAAATAAAATATCCTTTGTCACACTTGATTGTCTTCATTTATATATATAAACACCACCCAACTATAGTGTGTCCATTCATAGGGTTGGGATTACATAATAATAATAATAATAATAAGGAAAAAGCAATTAGAAATCCACACCCAAGCTCAAGTCAAGCACCCCCCTAAGCATTTCCTTAAGCATTTCCACCTTGTGTGCGTCATGCATTATTTTTTTTAAGTAATTTTAAAGATGATCACAACTAGTTTTTTTTATTTTGTAATTTGCTTGCTTGTATTTTCTTTTTTTCAATACCACATTTTCAGCTCCAATTTAATATTTTTCCCCCTTTTTTTTCAGTTTTAAAGTCAATATAGTTGTATGGAATAATTAAAACCTTTTGAATTATTATTTTTGTTTGGAAATTTTAACCTTTAAAATTGTGTTCACAAACACTGCTTTTTTTTGTTTTTTTTTTCCCCCAAATTTTTTAAGTAGGTGCATTGGCAAGGATTCACAAATAAATTTAAAATTAAATGGTCACTATTTTTTATGGATTGTAGATTTTTAAATTTTATTTCGAAAACTAGTGGAAAAAAAACCCTCGTTACTATCACTATGTTAATACATTAGTATCTTAAATGATTAGATGTGAATGAAAAACTCAAGAGGGTTAGAATTTGAGGTCCCATCCATACAACATTTCAATGTAGGCTTAAGGCCACTTTAGACAGGGGTTTGAAGGAGCAAAATCCCAAGGACCAATTTGAAGCAAATTGAACCTTGAATTGAACCCTTCTTCACATTTTAAAAAAACATATTTTTCTTAATGTACATTGAGTGTGTTTAAAGGTGTGTGGTCCAATGTCAAAAATGTGTGATTCACATGTGAGAGGATTAGGTTAACCTTGGGTCTTTTCTTTTTCCTTTTTTCATGGTTTTTAAAATTTTCTGTTTTTCTTCTTCTTTTGAAACCCCACCTTCCAATTCACCTCCATTTCATGCACTTGGAAAGGATGAAAATGCACTCTTTCTAACAACCACCTTGTGAGGATTCACAAAACCAACCATGTCAACTCTAGAATTGGTCAAAAATGGGAGAGCCTGTGTGCTCTTAACAATGTCCTCAATCCATTGCATTTCTTCCATCCTTCTAAAATTTGAGTAACAAGGGCAAAAGAAAACAATGAAAAAGAGAAAAAATGAACAACTTTGGACCCTAGTTTACATTTTGGTTCTCCAAATCATGAACTCTCTTTTAAGCTATTTTTGGGTTTAGACCAACCGATTTCCCTCCAAAATTATGCCATGTAGGTTAAATCACAATTTGATTTGTCTTGGTTTTGGACCCTTGTCTAAAGGTTAATAGTAATGTTTCAAGACTAATAGTAATGCTCAATTTCATTGGACCTTGTTCCTTGTACCCTTGTCTAAAGTGGCCCTTAGCATCCCATTTTTCAACATGAAATTCATACTGGAGTTTCAACATGTAGTATTAAACAAGTTTGCTAAGTAGTGTGATGGCACAAAGAAGCTTTTTAAGGTAACCAAACCTTAAATGGACAATTTTAGCAAATGAAAGGGGCACATGAAAAAAAAATCCACTTCATTAGTGAATGATATTGTACCCAAATACAAGTGGAATCACAATTTTTTTGGGTCCATCCGTAAATTAAATGTGGATTTTAAAAGTTTGAACACCTAAACATTTATTATGGGTAGATAAAGGACCCATATTTCTTGGCACGGTTGCCTACATGTAACCTAGGCTTTCCCATATTAACTCATAATAAACCTTTTTAAATGCAAAGTCTTTTCGTGAAGGCAAGAGGAGCACCAATCTAGAATCGACGATGTGATGCAACAAAACTAAAATAACATGATTGTAAATGTAACAAAAATTACATTGAAGTATAACATTTTGTCACTAAAAAAGGCATTAGCAACTACCATGAAAATGTGCAAACACTATGTTAAATGTGATGACATGTAAACCTCATATAATCAATGTGTGATCTCACTACTAAACATTGCCCTTAAATACCATTGCTTCTTGTGAACTTTGTCAAAAACTTCAACTATTTACTTCATTTTATGAGTGTTGAATGTCAAAACCCTCTATGAACCCACTTGGCTCAATCAAAGCTATGTGTAGAACATCTTGCCCTTCTTTTTGCTCCTTTTGTTTTTTAATTGTTTGGTGCATGTTGGATTTGCAAATCTTAGGTGTAACCTTGCATATTGGAGCTTGATATACATTCACCTATAGAAGGGCATTAGTTTTGATTGTTGCATGTAGTGCATTGTATTGTTCAATATAACATTTGGCAAACCACAAATTTCATTGAATTTTTGTAATGCCTTTTCCTTTGACCTTTTGTGTTCCAAGCATTTTTTCCCAATCTTCTCAACATCTTGCACCTCTTCCAACATAATTATATCTTCTTTCAAGTTTTCTCTCCCTTGTAATTTTTTGTTGTGTCGCATTTTTTGTTCTAGTAATCATTTGTCATCATGATTTTTTCAAATAGTAAAGGTTCTTCTATTGAGGCTCAATGGGTGGACCTAAATGGAGCTTCAAGCAAAAATCAAGAAGCATGATGTGCCAATATTAAAGACAAACAAGGTTACCTAGACTAGTGTGTGTGAGTTCATGTGTACTTCATCCAAGCTTGTCGAAACTAGCTCATAATGCCATCATCTTATAATTGTTCACATTACATGTCAATGTCAACATAGTAGTGGTAAACATTGTTTTGAACAATAAAGATGTTTTCACCTAATATTTTTTCAACCTATAAATCCACCATTCTAATATATAATTTAAGTTTCACAAATTGTTCACTAGTAGGTTGGATTTTGTGTTGTATCACATTTGGATTAAGGGGTTAGATTTTAGTGGTCTTGAAACCCTTGCAAATGTTCAATTAATTCAATGCTTTTTGGAAAGTTTAAAGCACTCACTATGCCAACTTTTCATGCATTACCATATTGTCACCTACACCTACACCTACACTTGTGTGATGGTACAATAACATCACAAACTTCATGGGTCACAATTTGGCAATAATTGTCATGTGAAATCCATTTTTCATAGGTTCATATGGAATAAACACAGATGTCATTCATCTATTTATATTGTTTGAACATCGATGTCATGCGCATTATTTAAACACAAATGTCATATGTTTATTTATATTGTTTAAACACGAATGTTGTATGTTTATTCATGTTGTTTACATACAAAAGTCAACACACCACTTTTGTTTTAATTAATGCACAACATTCATGTTTAGACAATACGAACCTATGAAATAACAAATTTTGCGTGGATTTGGAATGAACCCATGAAGCTTGGAAATTTGTGATGAATCAAAACCAACCCACCCCTTTTGCTTTGTGCACAAAGTTTATTATAACATGGGAATTGTGGTCATCTAAGATCCAAGTAAATGAAGATTACACATATTGCCTACATGGGCTTGAATATACATTATAAAGTGCAAAATTTATTTGTTAAATAAAATTGATGTCATCTAAGATTTGGGCTACATAACCATTATAGCCTCGGATTCACATCTTACAAATTGCATTGAATTTTTTTCTAAATTATTTACCTTTAATGCATAAATTTTAAGAAAGGTATCACATGTTACATTGATGTATAATAACATAGATAACCCATTATTGTTTATTTACTAAGACCAATGCACAAATTTAGAATTTGTTTGAGCTAGAATAATTGCCTTGCCATTTCACCCAACTTGTGCATTTGACTCATCATAGTTCCAAATTTGTTATGGGTAGCAAGTTGCATGCTCCTATTAGGTTTGTGTAGAATGTATGCACATTTGATGGGTAAAGTCCTTTCACATGTCTTACATCCAAACCTTGGGCAACCTTCGATGTCAAGTCAAGATTGTGTCTTTTGAATTATTTTGTGAGTCACCCCCATCTTGGAATCATGTTCTTAAAAGGAGTTGATTGCTCCTATATGATCTTGGCAACCTTCAATCTCAATTGTGTGACTGCAATGGCATATTCAATTGCTTGCGATTTTTTCATGTTTATTGAACAATTACCTCCTTGACCTCCTTTTTGTGCAAGACTTTTGCTTTGCCTTCCTTTCTAATCTAAGTAATTTTATACATTTGGTTTTGTAATGAGGGGACAAACACACCCTACATCTAACTCAAACTTTAATTTTTTGGGCCACCTTCCATAATTTCTATTACACATGTCAAGTTTTTGCCATCCCAATTCCTATTTTTTTCATGGAATAAATGCATGGTACAATGTAGATAGTTTGAGTCAAAATTAAAAGTACATAAAGTATCAAAAGTAGTAACATGTAAAATTACACTTTGAATTCTTCCAAAAATTACAAACTTGGTTTATGTTTTACAAATAAAATAAATGAAATAAACTAAATTTATGAATTGATTTGAAATTGTGTCTTTATGTAAATTTAAATAAATAATTAAAAATTTAAAACACCATGTTTGATAGTATAATAAGATTTATCATTAATTTTTAAATTCCATTTTATTTTTGTAAAATGTTAAAAATGACACTTGTTCAAGTACATGCTCAATGAAATAACATTTTACAATCTAAAAAGATCATTATCATCAACATTTTCATAACATAATGTACTTACAAAAAGCGTAATATCATCTTATTAAAACTTCATGATTTCAAAATACATTGAAAGCCTTGATGGAAAATATTGTTATTTAAGTTGCCTTATTTTCACATTAAAATTTTAAAAAATTGTTTTGTTTTCCAATTGGACTATTATTACAACATTGTTGTTGTTAGGAGACTTACGATAGTTATGTGTTTTTATCCTAATTATCATAGATGACTTAGCCAAGGTCGAAACCAATTCCAGTGTGAATGTGGTTCTAGTTTTTTCATGTTTGGAATAAATAGGGATTTGTGTGATCAAAATCTAGTTTTTAAATTTTGAAACCTCATTCTTATGTTGTGCGATGTATTTGCTTTGCAAGGAAATTTATGTTTTGGGTTTGTTTCATTTTGCAAGATTTATAGTATTTGGATTCTTGTGTTGTGCTAAGTAGAGGGTTTTTGCGTAGGTGAATAGAGCTTTGAAACCGAACAACTCTTGATCTAGTTTCTTGGTGCAAGAAATTAGATTTCATTTTGGTTTTACATTAATTTTTGTTTCAACTTTTAACTTTGGTTTTGTTAAATAAGATTGTGTGGTGAGGGTTTGAACTTTTGTTTATTAGTGTTGTTTTCTTTTTGTCATTCCTTGATAATTAGTTGAACCCCAACGGGGCCTAGATACCCAGAATGTGAAAAGAAGACAAGAGGAGTTATTGAAAAGAAGACAAGAGGAGTTATTGAAGGAACAACCCCAATAAAAACAAGGTGTGAAAAAAAAATGAAGCACCTTTGAAGGAAGGCCTTGTTTCTATTATAAGGGCCTTCATTGTTTTGTTTTATTTATTTTCATTTTATATTTATTTTCTTTATTTCCTCTCTTTTGCTCTTCATCTCTCTTTCTTCAACAACCATAGGACCGACAATAACAATGAAGAGTTGTCACTACTACCAACAATGCTAAAAGCTCCAAGGTCCTAGCCTCTTTTTTGTTTGTTAACAATTAGGTAGCGGGATTAGGCAAGGGTGGGGGTGCTTCTCACCTCCCTATGGTTGTCTTCGTGTGGTGGGTGCATAGCAATAGCTACCACTTTAGAATAGGAGTGGTGGGGAGAAGTGCTCCCCATTGTGTTCATTTTTGGTAGGGGTGGGTAGTAGCACAAAAAGAAGAAAGGGAAGAAAGGGAAGAAAAACGAAAAAAGAGAAAGAGCTATTGCAACAAAACAAGGGGAAAAAAGGAAGGTTGGGTGATGGCAAGAGCTTGGAGCTCCATCACCATTGTTGGCATGAGTTCAAGCTTGCCAAACCTAGTTCAAGCCTAGCAAGCTTGGTGGGTTTCAAAGCTTCACGAGCCTTAAGGGAGGTTTGGGATAAGGAGTTTCAAGTTTCTTCAACCGAGTGGACAAGTTCGACACCAATCCAAACATGCCACATGCTTTACTTTTACTTTTTTTATTTTAAAAAATCATCCATTTGGAGGTGGTTACATCCATGATTTGGATGGAAATTTCTTCATTCAACATTTTTCACAATTCCCTTTTTCATTTTCCTTATTCCATTCACGTGGGCAATTTTTCTTCCATAATTTGGATGAAAAAAGATCATCCATCCACAAACTTTGGATGTCTATATCTTTTGCATACAATGTTAGATTGGGATGATTTTTACACTATTGGGTTTGTTTCAACAAAGGTTACACACATGCATGTAGGCAAACTTTTTGGAGACAAAAATTGGAGAAATCCAAAGCTAATTTGCTATTTTTGAGAATTAATTGACATTAATTTTCAAAAATTCACATCTTTCACATACAAAGGCAAAATTGAACACCGTTTTTGCCATTGTGCTTATAGAGAGGAACACCAAATGTGTAGGAGACTTCAGCCCATTTGGTGAGGAGCCTATTTGAAGGTTTGTTCCAAGGTTTGGCACATGGTACAGAGAACGGGGGTGCAACACATTTCCAAAATCACATTTGTGCCAATAAACACCACCATCCCAACCCGGATGTGGTTGAATGTTGTGCAATCAACAAATTCAAAACACCTTTAAATTTTTACCATAATTTTCAAGTAGGAATTACAACATGTCAGGGTTGTGTTGCATGAATAATTACCCCACTTTGTGTTGTTGGGATTACACCTATTTTCATGTTTATTTGTTGATTAGGTTGTCAAAAAAAATTCGGGGTAGAAAGGTTTTTTCAATTGTGTGCTTTTGGCCAACATCACACGGTAAGGACATGTTCAAATGATGACCTTTTGAAAACATGTGCATATTATTTAGTAAGAAACCCTAGGTGAAAACTCTTCCCAAATGTGATAATTATTACAATGAGCCCATGGGTTGTGATTGGCATGGTTAATGATTGGGAATGGGACAAGGCAACCGCCCAATCTTGATTACTAAGTAGGTGTTACTTGACACATGAATTGCCCATACATAAATATTAAGGTTTAATGGAAGGTAGTTTGTAATTTTTGTGGTGTTATTTATTGTTATTAAAGTGAGATTGAAGTGATGACCAATGGACCCTTGTGACAGTGAGATTGAATTGATGATCAACAAACCACAAGTGTCGTTTCCATAGTTGTGTTGTTCCAAGTATGTTTGGTCTTATGGAACGTGTTGGTGGATGCAAGTGCCCTAACCATACATGTGTAACATATTTAAGTTTATGATTTGGGCATTTTGGTTTATGGGTTAGTTACAACAAGTTCAACATACCATTAGCTTTAGCAACAACTCACATGTGTAACAACCTTTGGTTTTGTTGAATTCTGGGTGTGAACACCCAAGGTTAGGGTTAGGGTTCACCACAAAGGTGACACAAGGTTCAAATACAAGGAGCATGTCCATCAATGGATTTACCAAGTTGGGGTAAGGTTTAAACCACCCACACCACCTATAACATTGTCTAAAGGGGTTTTTTCAAATGTAAATTGAACTAATTCACTAAGTTTAAAATACATTGGTTATGAACTTTAGAAGGGATTTTCAATTGCCATTTTGGGTTCACTCTAAATTTGCTTTCACCCTAGTTATTTTTGTTGGAAAATTGCCATTGTCATACTTGTGGACAATTCTTCCAATGATAGGGGCATATAATCCAACAATACAAACATCCCCAAAAACCCATGGTTTGAATTGATGCACGTTTGTTTCTCCATTTTGCTTCTAAAGGTATTATTCTTCAATGAACTCCTTCACAACCCTCACAAACTATTTCAACATGAACATCCCAATGTTATTTCCTACATGACAATATACGTGCATGTAATTAACAACCATGCTATATGCAAGTTGTTTACAAGCAGCAAATAGCTTTCTAGATCACGGACAAGCCCATCACACCACAAGCTTGTCACTTTTGCACAACCATGTTGGGAAGTTACTTGGACAGAAAATAGTGGGTGAGATTGATTACTTTGCTCCTTGTTCTCATGCCTTAGAATTTGTTTGGTGAATTTTTTTGCATGGGTGCACAACATGGGTATAACCAAGTTTTGATCCCCAGACCTCTGCTCCCCCTCGGTCCTCCACTGGAACGGAACAACATTGTTTTATATGTACATATATACATATCACATATACACTTAATTAGAGCCTTTTTGGTGCACTGCATTACCACAGGGGAATGGGCACTGGGATCTTTGGCCAGAGCAGCTTCAAAGCTCTCTGTCGTGAGCTTCAGACTTTTTTGATTTGACATTAAGCTCTTTCAAGGCGGGCTTCTTTGTTTTCCTCCTCTTCCCAGATGGTTTGAACTCACTCTCAACACAGATTTCACCAAGGTTGTGTGCCTGGCCTTTTGTTTCCAAGTCACCTTCTGACAAAAGGTTACCTCAACCTCACATCAATTGAAATATCTTAAGACAGTGAAGATGGAGATGTATGCATACACAGTGAATGTGTAGGCACATCTGCATTCACCTTTTCTGCTTATGCGATTTCCTGACATCTTTCGGTTTCACTGGTGACCATGTCTATTCAATTGAGGATTTTCACTGGTGTATCCATTTGTGACACTGGCTCTTAACGCTGCAACGCAAAGCAGGCACATTGGTAACATTCTCCAGCTAAGTGTGCCCCTCTAATTTATGCACCTCTTAAAAAACCTCAAATCACAAGTCAAGAGCAGATGCTTAAAACTGTTCAAGATCAGGGAAATTCTATTGCAACACCTTCCAGTGATATACATCCTCTCTTGTGCTTAGGTAAGAGCAGATATATGCCACAAGCTTCACCAAATGAGACAATTGCATGCCAGGAAAAAACCAAAGATTCTTGATCATAGCAAATTGTGCAAGAAGAATTGCCAAGAAATTGATCCTCATATTCTGATTGAACATTTTATCAAGGCCTCATGAAAGCATTTTCTAGAAACCTTATGAATCCCATGTACTGAATAGATAAAGTGCTAATGATCTAGCCTCTCCTTTCCTTTGTTCTGCAATATAGGTTACAAACTACATACAGTTCTAATGAGATAGCACTGTCGCAGGTTCAACATCCCTGGAGTTCTCAAGAGCACTGGACACAGCAGTCCAATCAACTTCACGGAGGACCTTTATACGCTCAGAGAGAGGCACTAAGGAACCCTTTTCAGTAATTATGCCACTAGTCGCACCCTCTCTTAGCAATCTTAAGATAGCTCCCATTTCAGGACCTTGCATTCTTCCTGTCAGAGCAATCCGGACAGGCATAAACAGTCGCTTGCCCTGCAACAGATAAAATTCAAATTCCTGAAACCTAAATTCTCCATTCTACTGGCGCTTAGAAGATAGGAATTCCAATAGCACTTGTATACATATACAAAAGTCAAGCATGTCCATATCTTGTGTACTTCCAAAAGTCCAAGCATAAATCCAAATTGCTGAAACCCAAATTCTTCATTCTACTGGCACTTAGAGAGGGTGAGTATTACAATAGCACAGTCAAGCATATCTGCAGCTTGGGTACTTGCATTTTCAGGAAGGGAAATGATGTTACCTTCCGTTTAAAAGTCTTGCCAATGCCTTTTATCCACTTTTGCCATGCATCATGATCTCCATCAATCATTGCTTGTAGCTCTCCACTGTCATATGCTGCTACTATTGAACTCACAACCTCTGTGATGTTGTCATCTACAACTTCCTTCACTTGATTGCTGTAAAGCAAACATCACACAGCCACATCAAGATGCAAAACCATCCAACTCATCCAGTTCATGAAAAATCTCTGACAAATATTTTGACTTCCAGAAATATTGAAGTTCACTTTCAACCAGAGTCCTGAGAGCCAGTCTTCAAGCAATACCGAACTATTTTTCAGCAGCCTTGAAACACAAGTAGAGGTCTGGATTGGAATCACCTGGCAAGGGTCAAGTGCAAGGGATAACCTAAGATATTGAGCAGTCCCTCTTCAGAATCTGCTACCAATTCCAGCCCATTCTTCAAGAGTTCTGTTGCCTCCTGCCAAGATGAACAGACAGTTCCACCATAAGAATAGACTCACAACTGCATATGCAATTGAGTCACTTTTGCATGCATCATGAAGTGAGGAGAGACTGGTCAACTGACAGTAATAAGTCTCAGCTCATCTCCATTTCAAAGAGAATACACACTCAAGATCAGGATGCCCAAAAATAACACTCACATTGACAAATGCCTCGTGGTACTCAGAGAGAATGCCAGCCTTCACCCACTGGTTGCCAAGCATTGAAGCCAACTCCTCAGTTGGCAATGAGCGCAAATGTTGCCCATTCATCCATCTGCTCCCCTCCACAATATGACAATTTTGATGCTTATTCCACACAAAATTTGCAGGCAGTGTAGGAGGTCAAGTTCAACACACATACTCTACAGAAAGTAGCAGAGACACAAAATGAACATCCAGTCACTAGTTTTGGTTTCAGACATGTCATGGATAACTATCTGAGGAGACCCACTGCAATTTGGTTTGATCAAATATTGCTCCACTTTTTGTCACACGGTCAATGGAGAACTTTTGAACTGCCATTACAAAAAAGCAACAGCAGTATTAGTAATAGAATCCCATCATTATGTTCCATCTTTGGTTAAATTTCCACGTGTGTTTGAGCTGACAGTTTTAGAAGAGCATGAAACTGTAAAGTAGAAAGAGAAGAGGGATTGCAATAATCAACAAAGAAATGAAAGGAGTGCATTAGAGAGTTACTAATTTGATCAACTGTGAAGATCTCATCTTCAGTTCCATCATTCCAGCCCAAAAGGGCCAAGTAATTCACCATAGCTGGTGCCAAAAACCCCATCTCCCTAAACTGCAGATCCAGACATCTTACCATTGTATTAGCGGTATTTCATGCTAAAGGAGATGAGGTTGGTGCCAGCTGAAGAAAAAACAGATCTTGGTGCTTATCTAATGTTGCTTCAACATTGACAAAGCCAAAAGTCTGAAGAATACCTGACCAACTGATGTAGCCCCATGGCGTTTTGACAGCTTGCTGCGATCTGGAGCCAAAATCAGTGACACATGGCCAAATTGTGGCATTGGAAAGCCTAAGGCCTACACCACAATACAGGCCAAATCCACAGCTTGCATCAACCATGATAGAGTGAACTTGACCTAAACCATGTCCTAAAGTTATACTCTCCACCCAACACTTTCAAAACATTCTGTTTATATCCTAAAGCACAATCTGGACAAAAAAAGAGGCAGTGTTTAAGGGAAAGTTGGAAACAGGCCTACATTGTATATAAGAGCCTGCCGCAATGTATTGGGAAGATGCTCTTCAGCTCTGCAGATGTTAAGACATCATCAATAAATCATGATGAATGGTGCAGGTGTAATTCAAGTCACATTTAGGATGTTAAAGATGAGCACATTCAAAAAGTAGATGCATATCCTATTTCCTATCTTAGACAATTGTAGAGGACTAGAAAAGGTGATGTAGGCATTCTTGAGTAATACATAGAACATATATTAGCAACTATGTTGGGTTGATTCAGGTTGCTGAGATAGAGCATCATATCATTTGAAATACAAAGGATGTAAAAAATGAGAACAGAACCTGATGACATGAGAGATGTGCATGGTGGCATCATCAACAGCAACGCAGAAGTTGTAGACAGGCTGTCCATTGCTGCGAAGCACCACAAAATCTCCCAGTGTGTCTTTGCTCCATGATACCTTATCACAGAAAGGCCCAAGTTTCTAAGACTATCCAGTACTGAAGCCATGGGCAAATGGACAGACAAGAAAGGAAATTCTATTGTCCTATCTGAAGAAATATACTTGAAGCCATGACCAAGATGGATGCATACCTCACCACGAATCAAGTCCTGAATTGTGACAGAACCTTCTTGGGGAACTCGGAATCTAAAGGTGTACGGTGTGCCCTTCTCCAGCTCCACATCTATCTCAGCCTGAGATGCAGATCCCCATTTGCCCATGTATCGGGGTGGTAGGGCTTTCAGCTTTGCCTCCTCTCGCATTGCTTCTAGTTCCTGCACAGCACAGGTAATCTCCTTTATTTATATTCTTTCTCATGTTGATTGCGAAGCAAAGTGAAGATCAAAGTCCAATGCTACTGCATAGAAAGGGGGGAAATGCTTAAATGTTGAGCAAAATGACCTCATCAGTGCAGAAACAACGGTATACATGACCCGACTCTACAAGCTTGTCCACATATTGACGATAGATGTGGGTTCGTTCTGATTGGCGGTATGGACCATATTCACCCTTTCCATCTGGACCTGTGTGTTGAGAAATCACAAACCAAAAGAGCATTGATCATTCTCAAGAAGTTTGTGAAGAGGAATCTTTTGTCCAGCAAGATGACCATAAGAGTGTGTAGCAGAAAGTACAGAGCATCCACCATTCTCAAAATCACTCAATTATCTCGGTTGAGCCTTTTAAAGGCTGGGGAGTAGAAAGAGAAGAGAAAAAAGGAACAGGATATATACACTGACAATGAGAAAGACAAACAGAGTTTCTATGTATGAGGATCCAAAAGGATATCAGGACAAAAGGAAAACACAAAGATGAAGTTGCAAAAACATGCATTCAGAAAGGTGCACACCTTCATCCCACTCAAGCCCTAGCCATTGAAGATCACCGATGACAGCTTCTTCGGAGTCTCGAGTGGAACGCTCCAAGTCAGTGTCCTCAATACGAAGGATAAACTTTCCACCCAAGGACCTGCCCCATACCATTTGACAGACCTGATGAACTGTTACATTCCAGAAGGCAATCTTAGAGAAGATTGCCTAATGGCAACACCCATGACACTAATCTCCACAAGCTGAGTATTATGACTATGCCTTTCTTCTCTGACTCTGTAGTATGGGAAACACATATCCTGCAAATGGAGAGGGAGAGAGAGGTAGGGAGGGAGAGAGAGAGAGCATACTTGGCAAAGAGGTAGTTGAAAAGGGCAGTGCGAGCACCACCAACATGCAAATTGCCAGTAGGTGAAGGTGCAAACCGAACTCTCACCTCTGATCCTTTGAGGCTTCCTTTCCCAGTCCCTTGCACTTCTCTTTTGGCTGAAGCACTGGTCTTCAACCCCACAATCTGCACCTTTGTGTTTTTCACACAGACCTTGAATCCCTGAAGACTGCCAAAGAAACTGCACATGGAAACACCTAACATTCGTGTTTTTGCTTCATGACCACCACCACTCACAGCTTGTTGCTTGCCCAAATGGGTTGTTCTATGGAAGGCGGAGGGAAGCCGGGGTGTGGTGAGTGAGGATGCCAAATACTTGGCAGCTGAGGGAGCAGCATAGGTATGGCCGTGCAGAGTCCTCATTGCCATCTTTCCGAGAACCTCTTCTCAGGAAATTCTAGACAATGGCATCACATACAGAACTTCTCAAAAGACTCAGAAAAAACCCATGGAATTCAAAGTATCCTAGAATGAAGGAATATGTCCACTCTCGAACCACAAAACAAAACAAAACACGCAAACTCGAAAATCCCAAGACTCCAACCCTAGAACGAGATCTCCAGATACTGACGTGTAGGTCCCGAAAATATTCTTGGTTTATCCAAATCTTTGCGACCGTCCTCGCATTTCTTCCATCACAGTTTGCGTATTGTGTTGGATTCTGCAAGATATTTGAGATCGTGGGTGGATTGGTTAATCCCTGTTATACAATTGTATGAGAGATTGCGCTGAGAGTGAGCACCTTTTTTATCAGATACCAGTCGGCAAGATTTTGCGAGATTTGCAGTTTTGTAAGCATATCCGATTCCTGCCTGATTTGCTCTTGTATATGCTCCCCTAGATATATGGAAAGCTCGGAGTTGGCAAGAAATTTCTTGGGTGATTCTTTATAAGACCTTCCATGGATCCTCTACATAGTCATATTTCTTGCGTGGGTTTTGCAGGGTTTTAGAAATAGAGCTGGGTTTTTTTGGCCAAGAGAGTATTTGGGTTTTGTAGTTTTGTGGTTTGTTTTTTTGCATGTCTTATGTTTGATTGTGTCTGTATGGGAGTCTGCATTGCTGAATGAAGACGAAGAAGAAGAAGAAACTGTGTGGTGATGTGTAGTTTCTCCATTATGATCAAAGTTGTCTTGCAGGTTTTGAAGGCTGTGGCAGAATCAGAGTGAATTGTTGTGCACGTACTGGAAGGTGCTCAGTGGTTTGATGCAGATTGATTCAGAATGAGCAATGTTCTTATCTGTTGAGAAATCGTGTGCAGACATTATTGGGAATCTTGACAATTTCTATTGCAGAGTAATAATACCTTCACAGATATGTCTAAAATGCCCAAACTGCATCTATTGTGGTGCAGGTTTCAGGAAAATCTCCTCACCTTACGGCACTTGCAGGTCAGCTATGGAAGGACAGTGATTTCAGTCCCAGTTTGATAGATGCTTGTGGCTGCAACCAAATTGATCAGGATATGCAAAGATGCCCACCCATAAAGATTGGTGGAATTGCTATTGCTCCTTCTTGCAGACTTACTGTCTATTTGGAATTGAGAACCTGACGCCACGGTTTGGGAAGAATGTTGTTCCTGTGGGTTTTGCAAGCTAAAAGCATATGTGGTTCGTTTCCGTGTGTTCCATATGTGGTAGTATGCTTTTAGCTTGTAATCCATGGTGCATTAGATTCAGATCCTGAAAAGTTTCCTGTTGTAGTCAGCCCCAAGTCTATCAGCTCAAATGCTTCAAGACCATCCCCTGATGTGAAGGTTGGAGTACCAGTAATTGAAGAAGAAGTAGATTTTCCTTTCTTTGAAGAGGAGATTCAGGAAGGCAAGTTTGTTCCTTGAGTAAGATGATACATGCTCTCCATGGGTTTTCTTAGTAACTAAGTTTTGGTGGAAAACTGCAATGACACACCCACAAAAGAGTTCATGACTTGCATCTAAACATGGTATATACCCCATCCTTGACTAAATCAACAGTCTCTTAACTTCAAAATTTAACATTTCCTGGGTTGAATATGATCACTACACACAGGCTTCACTCAAGAAGGTGAAGGTCCTTCCTTCACCTAACACACACAAAAAGTATTTTATTGCTCAAATAGAAATCAAACCCATTCATGTTGCAATCCAATTTTTGCATACACACAAAACCAAACCTTTAGCAAAACCCCCACATCACTCTATGGCTTTGGAAGGACAAAGAGACATAATGCAAAAGTCTGGACTCAATTCCAAAGCATTCTGGATATTCAAATAGTTGTATCAACGACACACGCTTTCAACCCAAAAAAAATCTGGAAGGATTATTTCCTGATTACTCAACCTCAAACATAATGCTTTTATGCTTACTACCCTTGTGATAAAATCATCCCTACTACTTATTCCTATCTACCTTAAATCCTTGTGCTTCAACATAGAAAGTTTAATCGGGAAGCAATCTCAGCTCGATGCTCTCAATGTTCAAGACTCTAACAGCTTGCTCCACTCATGATTCACTCAACACCCATGAACCGAAACAAGAGGAGCTCAATTACAATGTTCATTCCCATAATTCACCAATTGCAAACTTGATGAACATCCCCAATCCAATGCATCCCCGCAAAGCAAAACCCCTTGATGGATTGACCAATGATTTCCCACTTCAACTTAGGCACAATTTTTCCCTCGTACCAACTTAATCCCAAAATCCCCAATTTCTAAAAGCTTCGTCATAGGATCCAAAGGGTTCCTAACTTTTTCATGATTTCCTAATTCTTTTCTATTTTCTTTATTGAGTAGAGGTTTACAAGGCATAAGGACAACATAATGGAAATTAGTTTCTTATTTTAGTCTAATCATGCTCTATACACATCTTGCATTACACATGTGATTCCTCATTGAACAACTATGTAAAACTAGCAACATCAAATTGAACAAAGAAATTCCCTAAGTATTTGTGTCACAATAGGTCATCAATAGCTTCATTTATTCATAATTCCAAACCTCCACACACCCTACCATTGCCATCCTCAACCATAGATCAACAATTTGATCCATCACACACCTCATACCAAACTCATTTTCCTTCTAGAACCTGCAAAATAGAAAAACATTAATGCTTCGGATTAACACCATCATCACCAAGATTCATTCATAAGAGAAGTGCTTCATCACCAACAATCACTTCCATCTCAAGTAAAATTCCATGATATTTGTTCTTTTTGGCAAAAAAATATTTAGGGAAAACACAAAAGCTTTAATAGGGTTTTATTCACACCATTTACCCAAATTCCTTATCTACAAGATTCTACAACCTTCATCTTAGCCTTCCTTATATCTAACAAATTGGTATGGTCTTTGCCAATTGACTTGTAGGGATTCTTTTTACTAGGCTTATGCATATTGACATACACATTCCCATCCCCAAATCCACAAAATAAAAATTACTTCCTTTTATTTGCATTATAAGTCTTCATTTGTTACCTTTGTGCTTAATCCACGTTGTCTAGCAAAGATTCATGCACCTTAGTAATTAGTTGCATTTTTTAGATCATTTTTTGGTGAGTTGTCAATTCAAAACTGACTTCTACATCAACAACTTCACACAAAATATTAATTATTTAACTTTTGTCATGTGAATCTTGGTGTTCTTCTCATTAGAACCATATATGGTGAATACTTGGCTTTGGCTTGGATGTCACACCTATACCCAAATAAAATTATAAGTAAATATGCATCCCCATTCTTGACTTTTGTGCCTAAGATGATTATGAGGTTATGTTTTAAAGTTTTGATTGAGTGTTTTCCCATTACATTGGGGCCAACGTGGAGGAGTAAATTGATGGTAATATTATAGTTTTTTTGCACGTATTGTCAAATTATGCCATCCATCCACTCATTCTCATTGTTTTTAGTATAAACATTGGAACACCAAATTTGTAAATTATTTCATTTTTCAAAGTTTAATGATAGTGATTACATTGTGTTTTTTTAAAGGTTTTGTTTCACATCACTTGAAGTAATGATGAATGGCCACAAGCACATACTTGTTGCCACTTTGTGATTTAGGTTATCAACTACCAATATCAAATGAAACCTTGTAAACATGTCACATACAAATATGTTTTTCATCTTGTCAATTCCAAACTTTAAGTTACTAAATTCCCTTATCAATTGACATTAATCACATCTCTTCACCATAACTTCGATAGATTTAGTTCATTTGTGCCAAAAATATTTCTTTTTGATCTCTATCAATATTCGATGCTCACTGAAGTGTCTGATTTTTACATGTAAATTTGTAATGATCATTTATTTCTCTTAGGACATGGAACAATAAAATTCTTGAAAAAAATCTCCTCTTACTAGTGATAGTTTTTAAATCTTTTTTTGGCACAATTAAGTTCTAAAATCGTGTTAATCCATGTATTCAAAGTTGCACCAATCAACAATCTCATGCAATAAGCATCCTACCAATGTCCATATGTTGGTTTAATAGCTTCATATTTGATTAAATGTAATATACTATTATTTCATTTGTTTCAATCTCCACCATCATCAAAGCTTCTAGGGTCATTTCCTCAAAAATCAGTTTCTCCTTGATGGTTTCCTCCACAACTTGTTTTGCAATAGCTTCCCTCACTACCTCACAAGCACAAAATGTTTCAACAAATGGTTCCTGTGCTTTTATGACAATGAAAATACAATTACTTTCCATTAGAATTATTGTATTTTGATCCACCATGTTTATCCTTTCCACTTCCTTCCTCTCATCTTAAACCTCATTCCAAAAGTTTTCATCTTCTTTGAAAATGCCAATTGGGTTCTGACTTAAAACATTCACATATAGGGATCCAACCCGGTGCAACATTTTAAAATTGAAGTTTTATAACATGGAAATTCACTTGCCTTGTCTACCAAATGGGTTAGAAATAATGTTTGTTAACCATTCCAATTACTTGTGGTTTCTCTTAATCATACAAATGTTAAATGTAAATCTTGTTGAAAATGCATTATTCCCCACTCAAGGGCATAACATTCTCCTTCCATGGGGACAATTTTTTTGTGTGTAGATTATAAAGTTTTACAAACATATAGTATAACATTTTTCTATTTGCCATGTTTTTAAAAAAGGATTCCTACACCCTTTAATGGTCAATCAACATCCAAGATAAATGATTTGTCAAAGTCAAAGCAAATTAGGATGGGAGCTTCAATTAACTTTTTCTTTAACAAATCAAAGGCTTCTTGATACGTTGGGAGTCCACCAAAAATCCCATTCCTTTGTCAAATCAAAGAAAGGCACAACAATTTTGCATAGCCACACTAAATTTTGATAATAACCTATCAATCCTAGGAAAGCACACATATTAGCAGTAGACCTTGGAACATGGAAATCTTGTATTGCTTGCACCTTGTTGGGTTTAGGCAAGTGCTATGGCTAATTACAATGTGACACAAAAACATAATTTGCCTTCTTCCAAAGGAACACATCCCTAGGTTCAAGTTTAGATTGACTTTGCATAATTTTGACAAAACATTTCTCAAATGATCCTTATAGATTTTGTTATGAATGTTGACATCATCAACAAATATTTTGAAAAATTTGTTGGTCCATTCTTTAAACACCTCAATCGTTGTTCTTGTCAAAGTGCCCATTGCATATTTAGGCCAAAAGTTATTACATTCCAATCATATAATCCATATTGGTAATCATTGTTGTTGCATCATGGTTGGCAATAGATTCCATGATCTAAAGGAATAGCAATCAATGCATTCTATAACATCATTGAATCAATTTGTCATCATACATCAAAATGTTGCTAAAGTCATTTCTCTACATCCTCTTCCACCAAGTTGCCTTGTTTCAAATTGGATTTGCACCCATGTTTATTGCCACCATGCCATCATCACCTGCAACTTTTGGGCCAACATCAACACCAAACAATAGTTGCAAAAGGTCTTTGCCTTCATCGTTGCCCAATTCAATAGTCCATTTGCCAAGCAACATTTCATTCCAAGCTTCCATGCTAGCACACCCACCAACACAATAGATCACATAATCAAGGAAAAAATCACAATTGGACAACACAAATAAGCACAAGAGCCAAATTGAAATTCAAAACACAAAACTCTAGTTATACAATTCACAATTGGTGTCCAAGTCAAAGTACAAAATAGAACAACATGAGAACAAAACACAAGAATCCTATAGAGAATTAAAGCACAACCCTAACCAACACAAATAATTATTGATCACAATTGGTTCTTGAGCCTATGGATAGAGCAAAACAAATAAGAGAACACGAGCAAAAAAGAAAATTAAGTTATGACATGAACATAAGAGCATATTGCCATTGGTTTAAAAGGCAAAGCACAAGCTCAAGCAACATGAGAACATGAAGTAGTTGAAACACAAAGGAGACAATACAACATAACATGTTGAAGTGACAAATGTGAATGGGGCCATGAAAGCAATTTGCATTAGCCCTAAAACCTATGCCTTTACATCAATTGCCATTGCAAAAGTATGAAGCCATTTAGAGCATTAAAAGTGGAAATGTTGAAGACTTAATTTTGATGAAATTCAAGTTTTAAATATTATGAAATTGATTTTTTGGGGATGAAATTCAAGTTTAAATATTGTGAAATTGAATATTTGGGCCTATGAATATGCAAATGAGCTATTAAAAGAACATGATAGAATTTGGTTGGTCAATTGTAGCGATTGGCCCATGTGATGACATTTACCTTATATTCATCATGCTTTATCCAATGTTTCATGTTTATGGCATCTTAAAAACATAACTATTTTGGATGTGGTAGACATTACCTAAACGATTTCAACATAAATTAAATTTTTTTCGTTTGGTCAAATTTTTTAAAAATTATTTAATATTTGTGCCAAAATTTTAATTAAATCAAAAATTCAATTATGAGGTTTGAATTGCAAACCCTTAAACTGTTGAGACATTCTAGACACATTAGACTATTCCATAACATTGAATGAAGCTTGTTTATTATTTTATATAACCATTACTTGCCAAAATTTTCAGAATAAAAGATCTAAGTGCCAAAGTTAAGATTTAAAATTTAATTAATTATTCAACAATTTGTTGCCAAAATCGTTCAGGTGCTACGATAGTAAAAGGCTCACATATCAAGTGTGGGTGGATCTAATTTTAAGAACAAATCCAATGACACCCCTATTTGGGCCTCTACTTCGATTTGTTTCACCCAACATAGAGTACCAATTGTTTGGGTTATTAGTTAGCTATGTAAATGAGCACTCCATTAGCCCCACCGACAAACCAAAATTGAACAACATGAGGCGTGAGAGTATTTAAATGCCACCACATTGGGCCAATCATTATGACAAATCACTCCGAAGAAGTCATTTTTTTAAACAAGGCCTTGTGTTAATGAGCCTTCCACAACTTCAACAACAACCATTAGGGTAGATAGGTCGGTGAGCAAATTCACTTAAGAACTCAAAGTAGGTCAAATCCTCACACATTGTTCCTTTCATTCTGGAGTTCCAAGAATATTTGTAGCCCTTCACCTAGCACTTCCAACACCACAAGAATTTCTCAATTTGGTGAAGGAAAGGGGAAGATATGAGGTATTTGGTGTAAAGGGGTTCAGTGTTTGATGATGGGTGAATTAATATAGATTAGGATTTTGAGCTAAAGATCTTTGATGGTTGGTTGCATCTTTGGCTTTGAAATACAAAGAAGTTTTGTAAAACTTTAGTTGGCACATCCTTCAGGTTTTAAATCAATCAAAATGGATTAAAAATGAGGAAGATGTAAGGCTGGAATCAGAGAGGTGTCTACAGCTATTTTTTTCAAAAAAGTCGTAGCAACCTATCAATCACCCACAGACTCATCATTCTCTTCATGTGTTGCTCATTTTACTTCTGATGCTCAAAGAACTGCAGTGCTCCTTTACTTCTGACACTAAACAAATATTTATAGCCCTCCAGTTTGTGCATCCAATGACACAAACATCACTCAATTTGATTAATGAACAAGGAAAATATTGGAAATCTTTCGATGATAGGTACATTTTTGGTTATGGGCGGTTCTATCCCTACCGAGCCCTGCAGGGTGGTTACTCCACAGGTAACACAAGATAAGAATAGGTTTTGGGTATCCAGAGCAGAATTTTGCTGGAACCGGATTTCAATGGTGACTTTACAACATGGCCTCTTGCTTGCTGAAACTGAACCTCAAACCTGGACTGGGCTGGCTGCCATCCCTTTCAAAAAAGGTCCCAACAGGTTGTATGAACCCAATTGAGGTTCTCATTCACAGACAACAATCGGTGAGGTTAGCCAATGTCCAGATTCTCTAATATTCCATCAGTTCCAAGAAACAGAAAGGCTTCAAAAGAAGAAGAAGAAGATTGTGTGCAGGTTTAATCACCTGCTTTTGGATTACAAACAATCTTTTTCCATATGTATTGCCCATAAGGTAAAGATCGACTACACTCATGGACCTCCTTCCAAAATCAGCCAACAAATGGTGATTCTTCAGGTTTTCCTTCTGTTTGTATGTCTGTAAGGAGCACAGTTGAAAAGACAGTGAGAAAATTTGCAGACACCTAGTGTGCACTCCTTGAAAATGCATGTGGACCTTGTTGCAACCCACAAAACCCATCTTGGCAAAAGCTTCAGAATATTGAAGCATCATCAGCAGTGTGAAGTTACAAGATGGTTTCTTGCACCCTTTGTAATTCCAGTCTTAACACAACCTGGCAAGTGTGTACACCTTGCCGGCAATAATAAGACTGCAGTTGTTCAGGGAAAAATGAACTTGATCAAGTGCTGCTGCTGCTCTACATGATTGATACACACTGAGGCAAAGAATTTTAAACAACGACTGGTGGTTCTTCAATTCTCAACCTTTTTTCTTCTACCAGTACGTTTTCATCTTCCTCAAGCTTTCGTTTGGTGCCTGCAATTGTCTCTGGAGTGAACATGACAAGATCATCATCATCATCCTTGTTGTTATCACCATGGCCATTCTGCTCTTTGTTGAACAGATCCTCATCATCTGCTGCTGGTGTCTTTGGTTGCAGTGTAGGCTGTTCTGCATTGATAACTGATGCGATGTCACCAGTTACTAACATCCCATCAGGTTCTGTCTCTTCATCAAATGTCTCCCTGTGCAAATACCCAACAACCAAATTCTTCATCATATCTATCATCACCTACAGTGACCCTTTTGTACAGAACAATCAAAGCAACTCAGGTAAAAGCCCAAATGATTTGCTCACTATCTACAACAAAAGCTGCCATATGAATGCATATCTCTACAACTTCCCAGGATGCTGCAAAGCTTCAAGGAGCCTCTGAGAACAAAAGCCTTAGTATTTCTAGATGGAAACTCAGTGTATGAATGCAAATCAAAAACCTGTGTTTCACATGTAGGCTGCACCGGAAGTCCTGATGGTAGTCTTCCACAGTCAACACCACACCAGTTGTAATAGGAGTCGGATACAATGCCAAACTCTGCTTCAAACAAATTACCGACCCCCAGCCAGTCCTTGCTTCAACAAATCACCCCAGTGGCACAGCAGCAGCAGCAGCAGCAGGCAAAGTAATGCTTCTTACAGATAGATACTCTGATTCACCGAGCAAGACTTTTCAAATAGGGACCAAGTTAGGTCTAGCTATGACACAGCTGCCAAACCCAAGGGATCCTTAATGCAACATGGGTGCTTGTGAACCTTGTTCAAAAGAGAGGCATAGTGGGCAGCCATGTCGTCCTCTAAGTCATCGCCAGTCTCATAGAGCAGAGATGAACCCTGCATAATGACAGGAGAGTCAACCCCCAGCTTTCGCTTCAACACCTTCTCGATCACATCCCTCATTGTTGCTGTGACAGTATTCACCTCCAACACCAGTGGTGTCTGAACCCCACCACCCAGCACATTGCCTTTGTCCCTTAGTTTCAAGCTAACAATTTCATCATCCCATCAATCAGAGCAGAGTTCACAGGATGGACACAACAAACACATACCTCTGCGCAGACATAGCAGCGCAGATTCGGCTCAGCTGGCTCCACTGGAACAAGCAACATTTTCCGAGTTGGATGCTCAACACAATATGTCATCCTGCACACCACAGTGCCACCATCTCATGGTATTTTTCATCTTTTGCTCAGGAGCAAATGCAAGTGCACGCAGACTGCACATCGAATGAATCTAGATTAGTGATTGTTAGGGTACTGCAGCAGCAGCAGCAGCAACTATCAAATGTCATATGAGTTCAGATGTGGGAAAATAATAACAAGGGCAGCAGACAGACAGACCGGCACTGCTCGGTTCGGTTCGTGAGCAGCTTCAGAGCTTCAAGTACTATAAGCCCTGCAATACATGCATTTGTGGTAGCAATGGCATGTATAATGTTACCAGCCATGCCCTTAGCCTCAAATAGGCTCTGCATCGGTATCCCAAAAGAGTGCGCCCGAAGGTTGGCAGCTGCGGTTACAAACTCAACTGCTAACTGATCATCCTTGTCAAATACCAGCCTTCCAATGTCCTGCCACCCCATGATGTTGTCACTCTCAGCTTGTGACAAGCAGTTTCATGTTCTTCTTCATCATCATACAGTCAAACACATCAGGTGCAACAACTGCAGGAACTACAGAAAAAAGAAAACTGAGGAAAAAGAGAACCCGTCCTGTTTACCTTGCTCCGTCTTTTGAAGAACAATTGAATCGACTCCAGAAATACTCTTGCATTCTCTTGCACATCCCAGATTTTCTGTGGGTTCTTGAGTCCCAAGGTTGCCATGGCAGACACAGTGGGATGTTGTTCAATCTCAACACCATTTCCATTTTCTTCTGCTGCAGATCCTTCTTCTTCTTGTTGATTTGGTAGAATTTTGTCCAGGTATAAAGGATCCGGCTGCCTCCTGGCTTTCCAGGTTTCCTCATTCTGAAGAGCGATTTCAATGTTGTAACCAAAGATGCGGTCAAACACACGAGCTGCAAACTGCTGAAAGCTTTCCCCACTTCTCAATTCAAAAAACTTCACGTCATCATTCTCCACCTCACTGGTGATAGATTTCCCATCAGCAACAGATGTCCGCACATCCAGATCACTAACTTGGCTTTTGTCCCCGAATAACTTTGCCAGTGCCAATTCTTTTGCCCATACAATGCAATGTATCAACTGCCACAGAAAAGGTTTTCAAAGTTTTTAAATGAATAAATAAATCAGAATACAAAACTCAATACAGCAAAAACCAGCAGTTGAAAATCCAGAAATAACCCTGAAAAAAATTGACCCAAATGGTGGAGGAAGATCACCTTGGATGGTGTGCTTGTGATGGTACAGACAGGATAAGATTTTGGTGCTGGTTTAGGTTGGCACTCGTAACACTCAGTCTTACCCTTGATGTGCACTGTCACCTGCAAGCGCAGAAAAAGGCTCAAAACAACAAGTAACCAACCCTGCACTGAGCACCTGCAACAAAGTATGCTACAAATCACTGTGCCAACAATCATTTTTCGCACCTGAAACTGCATTTCTTTATTGCACATGATGTGTATGATGTAACTATGAAAATTGCAGAGAAATCTTTGCAAGAAAGAACAATTTGAAAAGAAAATATCACATGTTAGCATGTACATGCATATGTACCTGACCAAGGTACCCAGTTGTGCCACTTTCCACTAAGGGAACTCCAGCAGCCAAGCACAAACGGTTGACATGACGCCGTGCTTCCAAATTGTCAAGGCCATTAAGAACCACGCTGAACTGCTTGAAGAAGTCGATGTCAAACTCAGTGTTCTTCACATTGCCATGATGCGCCACTATGTCTACTCCAGGCCTGAACTTGAGCACCGCCTCACGAGCCACCTGCAACAACAACAAATAAAATCCAAAACACAGTACTCAACTGAGGAGCAGGAGATGCCTTTTCTACCTTGCAGCAGCACCACCCAAAAAGAGAATGCCATGAAAACTCCTCCGAACACACAATGCAGTGCTAGTCTGTCATTTTGTTGGTCTTGAGCAAAACCTGACAAAAGATGTCATTGTTTCCAGCTCCAAAAAAAACCAACAAAGGAAGAATTCGAGTAGAATTCGAGAATTCGAGAAGAAGAAATCCTCCTAGCATTGTTTTTTGTGTTGGTTTTATTTTCTTACCTTGGCTTTTGATTGACCCACATGGCTCTTGCGGAACAGGAACTGTCTGTTGAGGTTGCTAACTTCAATGGTGTCCATGTCAATCTGCACTACCACAAAACACTTCTTCATATTTTTCCACCAAAAATCATGCAGAGATTCGTAGAATTGAAAGTATTGGCAAACAATTTGCACTTTTATTGGTCTAATTCTTCATGGCTCTTCATCAAAGAGATCTCCCAAGGAATGCAATGTCAAGGGAGAGAGACACACACAGACACAGACACAGAGGGACACAGAGAAAGAAGACACTGTTTTGTTTTGTTTTGTTTCTGAATGCCATTTTAGTTGCAGAAAAGAAACAATTGCACAAATGGTGGTTCCAGAAGCACATATCTCCTCTTCCAAGGTTTCTAAGAAATCTATTGTTGAAGAAGATGTACAAAAAGAAGTGAGGGTTTGTGACAGAAAAGGGTTTGCAGAGAAGAGTTGTAGTGTCTGTAAACACAAAAAAGCAGCTGCTGCACAAGAGGAATTGGTGAATGCAATACCGAGAGAGAGAGAGTGTATAGCAGCAGGGCAGCAAAAAAACGGACCAGGTGGATGTGTTTGAAGCCTGTCAACACCAGCGTTTTCAGCAGCTCACAGCCAATCCCTCCTGCTCCCACCATCAGTACCTTCTCCTTCTGCTCCCCTCTCAACAAACAAGAACATCCCCATGCATGTACAAAACCCTTGAGGAGGAGGGTTTGAGCTTGCTTTGCTACCCCTAGAGAGCGAACTCCCACATGAAGAAGGCCATAGTGATGGTGATGAGTGGTGATGGAAAAGAACAAAAAACACACAAGTATTATTTTTTTGGCTCCTGAAAACCATTGCAAGAAACCTCTAGATCCCACTAAACCCCAAACCCCGAAACAAAAACAACAACAGCAACAGCAGCAGGAGGAGAAGAAAGAACAGAACAGAACAGAACAGAAGCAGAGAGGGACAATAAAAATACCTCGATAGCTATTCTCTCCTCCTCCGAACCCATGGCCGCAAATGTCATCCCCGTAAGCAACCCAAAAAAAAAAAAAGACTCCTCTCTGCGTATCTCTTTTGTCTCTGATGTTTTTCTCTTCTGTTTCTCTTGTGAAACAGTGACTAGTCCAGGTGCGCAAAACAGAGGCTCTTCTGCAGTCTACAAATCGCTGCTTTGTTCTCCGCCTTCTGTTCCGAGCTTCATGCCTGTTCGCGGCACTGCCCCACTGCCTGTTTCAGTACCCATGCTATCGATACACGAAGGAACGGCGTCGTGGGAAATTGGGAAGCAAGCGAAGACAGACGCCATCGCCCAAGCTCTCCTCTCTCCTCTCTCGCAGCAACGTTCCGCTCTCTCTCTCTCTCTCTCGCTGGGGTCCCCCATCACAGTCTTCTCTTCTTCTTTTTTTCCTGCCCCGGGCAGAAACTACCTGGTATCAAAAGGTTATAAGAGGGTATCAAATACGGGTATATGAATAACATAACTGGTACCCGCTATTTCTTTTCTTTTTTTTTCCCTCCCTCTCTATTTTTTTTCTCTCTTTTTTTCTTTTTAAAAAAAACAGAATTTCATAAGGTCATTTAAAGGTTATCAAGACGGATATATGAACAATGTAACTGGTAGCTGCTACCCCTGGTATTTTTCTCCTTTTTTTTCTTTTAAAATATATATATATATATATTTTCCTCTCTTGGGCCTCATCACAGTCTCTGTTTTTTTTTTTTTTTTTTTTTTTCCCAGGGCAGCAACTACCTGGTATCATAAGGTTATAAAAGAGTACCAAATCGGATATATGACAAATATAACTGGTACCTGCTATTTTTTTCTGGTTTTTTTTCTTTTTCCCCCTCTATTTCTTTTTTTTTCTTTTTAAAAATAAATTTCTCTCTTTCTTTCACTGTCGGGCCTCATCATTGAAATTGTCTTTCTTTTTTTTTTTTTAATTCTCTTTTTTCATTCTTCCCTGGGCAGCAACTGCCTGGTATCTTAAGGTTATAAATGGTTATCAAGACGGATATGAACAATATAACCTGTCCCATTCAGTCATTCACATTCAACTATTGTACTTCTGTTTTTTTTTTTTTTTTTCCTCCCTCTATTTATTTTCTCTTTTTAAAAAAAATTTTTTTTCTTTTTCTTTTTCTTTTTTTAAATAATTTTCTTTGGGGGGTGTCTTCTTTTGTTTTTCAAAACTAAGTCTTATTTTGATCTTCGCATCTGCCATCCATCATGCATGATCATGATCTGAAAAAATGCATCCCCACCATCCATTCACCCACTTCACATCCCAAGTAAAAAATAAATATAGGTATACATACATACATACATACATACATATATGTGTATGCATGTGTGTGAAAGGGTTTTTTTTAATTTTTAATTTTTTTATTTTATTTCTATATTTTTATAAATTAATTTATGCTATCAAAAACTTGTTGAAATTTTTCAATAATTCAGAAATTTAGTGAAATTATTCAAATTTACACTAAGAAAAAAATAATCCATATAATAATTTTGGTGCAAAATTATATGACAAAAATTTGTTGTTTGTGCATGCATGTCCTTAAAAAAAATGCACAAAATAGCATTTGTTGTTAC